>ERZ773158.628-NODE-628-length-40333-cov-12.186082_pt1 | contig 40333 bp, 28 predicted proteins | sample MGYA00511918_ERZ773158 | MGnify/ENA primary metagenome ERZ773158 (study PRJEB29015, sample SAMEA2737876) | human gut metagenome | biome: human gut; feature: human-associated habitat; material: faeces | place: China | collected 2012 ...
GGCGAAACTACCTGCAAGTGGGAATGTACACGGAAATGATTTTCCCACAGAAAGGTGTCCGCTTCATCGCTATCAATGACGGAGTGGACAGCGCACAGGGGGAAAATGATTTTGCCCCGCTGCGGAACATTTTTAACGAATGGCTGGTGAGAGATACGAGCAAGAAAATCAAGGCAGTAAAACGCTCTAAGGGCATGAGCGGAAAGCCCATCACAAGCAAGCCCGTCTATGGCTACCTCATGGACGAGGACGAAAACTTTATCATTGACGAGGAAGCCGCCCCGGTGGTACGGCAGATTTACAGCCTTTGCCTTGCCGGGAACGGTCCGACCAAGATAGCCCGTATGCTGACCGAGCAGCAAATCCCCACGCCGGGGACGCTGGAATACCAGCGCACAGGCAGCACACGCCGCTACCACCCCGGCTATGAATGTAAGTGGGCGACCAATACTGTTGTTCATCTTCTGGAAAACCGGGAGTACACAGGCTGTCTTGTGAACTTCAAGACGGAAAAACCGTCCTACAAGATGAAGCACAGCATAGACAATCCCATTGAGAAACAGGCGATTTTCGAGAACCACCATGAGCCAATCATCGACTTGCAGACATGGGAACGGGTGCAGGAGTTACGCAAGCAGCGCAAACGCCCCAACCGCTACGATGATGTGGGCTTGTTCTCCGGCTTGCTGTTCTGCGCCGACTGCGGTCATGTGATGTACCAGCAGCGGTATCAGACCGACAAGAGAAAGCAGGATTGCTACATCTGCGGCAGCTATAAGAAGCGCACCGCCGACTGTACGGCGCACTTCATTCGCACCGACCTTTTGACGGCGGGTGTGCTGGACAATCTGCGGAAAGTGACCGCCTATGCACAGAAGCATGAAGCCCGGTTCGTGAAGCTGCTTATCCAGCAGAATGAAATGGGCGGCAAGCGGAAGCTGGCGGCGGCAGCCAAGCAGCTTGAACAGGTGCAGAGCCGCATTGCAGAACTTTCCCGCTACATCAAGCGTCTGTATGAGGACAATGTAAACGGGAAAATCAGTGATGAGCGTTTCATGGAAATGTCCGCAGACTACGAAGCCGAGCAGCGGGAACTGAAAGACAGAGCCGCCGCTTTGCAGGGCGAGCTGGACAAGGCACAGGAAGCCACGGTAAACGCTGAAAAGTTTATGAGCGTTGTCCGCAAGTACCTTTCTATCGAAGAACTGACACACACTCTTTTGCGTGAAATGGTGGAGAAAATCGTTGTTTATGAATGTGAGTATGACGAGAACGAAGTACGCCGCCAGCGCATTGATATTTATTACAGCTTTGTAGGCAAGATTGACTTGCCCGAAGAATAAAGCCCGACCTATCCGACACCCTGCGCAAGTGCCGGATAGGAACGGCAAAATTTTTTACACTTCTTTTACTTCTTTATCTCACATAAGCAAAGTCGCAGGGTATCAAACAGCTCATGTCCGGAGGCGGTATCATTATCGTAGCACAGACGGTGATCCCACAGCTTTCAACGCTGTTCTCATAATTCATGGGGTCAATCATTGACAAAATCACTGAATTTATAAAGGAAATGCTGCAAGGATGGGTGCTGGACAATCTTGAAACGATGTTTACTGACGTGAATACGAAAGTAGGAACAATCGCCGGAGAGGTTGGGCAGACACCCAGCTCTTGGAACGCAGGTATTTTTTCCATGATAGATAACCTGTCAGATACAGTCATGGTGCCCATAGCAGGGATGATCATCAGTGCGATTCTCTGTTATGAGCTGATTACAATGGTAATGGATAAGAACAACATGCATGAGATGGGAAGCGAGTTTTTCTTCCGCTATCTTGTGAAAGCATGTATTGCAGTATTGCTTGTCAGCTATACATCTGACATTACCATGGCAATTTTTGATGTGGGCAACCATATTGTTACAAGTGCGGCAGGAGTCATTACCGGCTCCACGACACTGGATGTGGCGAGTACGTTACAGTCCATGTTCAACAGCCAGTTCTCCGCCATGGGGATAGGCGAATTGATCGGACTTGGAATAGAGACCATGATTGTCAGCTTATGTATGAAAATCATTTCCCTGCTAATCACCGTCATGCTATATGGGCGAATGATTGAAATATACCTTTATGTTTCAGTGGCTCCGGTTCCGTTTGCGACACTCAGCAACCGGGAATGGGGTGGCATCGGAAGTAACTATATCAAGGGACTGTGTGCTTTGGCATTTCAGGGATTTTTCATCATGGTATGTGTGGCAATCTATGCAGTGCTGGTATCCAGTGTTGCAGTTGCAGGCAATCTTCACACGGCTTTGTGGTCGGTGGCAGCATATACCGTTATTCTGTGCTTCAGCTTATTTAAGACAGGTTCCCTTAGCAAATCTATTTTTAATGCACATTAAAGCAGCATTATATCAGGAAGGAGGCTGTTTATGGCAATATCAGTCGCAGTGCCGAAGAATTTAAGCGGCATCAAGACAAAGGTGGCAATGAATCTGACAAAACGCCAGCTCATCTGTTTTGGTGCGGCAGGTGCAGTTGGGATTCCTTTTTATATCTTTACCAAAGATATCATCGGGACACAGGCATCCGCACTGATCATGGTGGCTGTCATGCTGCCGTTTTTCTTTCTGGCAATGTACGAAAAGGACGGCTTTCCGGCAGAAAAGATTCTGTACTTTATGATAAGGCAGAAATTCCTGACACCGGGAATACGCCCCTATAAATCAGAAAATCTCTACAATCAGTTAGAGGAACAGGAAAAAATGAAAAAGGAGGTGCGTTACCTTGAAGCAAAAGCCAAAGGCAAAACCGCAGGGCAGTAAAGGGAAAAATACCAAGCCTAAAGCGGGCTTAAGTTTTTCTGAAAAGAAAAGGCTAAAAGAGCTTCAGCGTACTCTTGCAGGAAACCATAAGGAACAGGAGAAACCTACCACGGCACAGAATACCATTACTTTCAAAAAGATGTTTCGTGACGGTATCTGTCAGGTGACATCTGAGTTCTACACAAAAATGGTGGAATTTTATGATATCAACTATGACATTCTGGAAATAGAGGACCAGGGGGAGATTTTAGAGGAGTACAGCAAGCTCATCAATTACTTTGACCCGTCTATCAGATTTGAGTTGTTTTTATTTAACAGGCAGGTCAACGAACAGACGCTGATAGACCAGTTTGACATTCCTTTGCAGGGAGATGATTTTGACGATATCCGTGAGGAATACACGGAAATGTTAAAGAAGCAGGCTGCAAAGGGCAACAACGGTATCATTAAATCAAAATATCTTATTTTTGGTACGGAGTGTAAGGGATATAAGGAAGCGAAATCAAAACTGAATAACATTGAAAAGGATGTTATCAAGAACTTTTTAAACCTTGGAACCCACGCCAAAAGCCTTGACGGAAAGGAGCGACTGCGTATCCTGCATGAGTATTTTAATCAGGATACCATGGAGCCTTTCCGTTTTTCATTTAAGGAGCTGGCAGAGTCCGGTAAGAGTGTAAAGGACTACATTGCACCGCCGGGCTTTGACTTCCGTTATCCGAGCCGGTTTAAGACAGGAAAGATGTATGGCAGTGTCCATTATCTGGATATTATTGCACCACGTTTTAATGATGAGTTGTTAAAGAAGCTCCTTGATATTGATGATAACCTGACCATTACCATGCATATGCAGACGATGGACCCGGTGAAGGCAATCAAGATGTTAAAGGGTGCTTTGACCAATATTCAGAAGATGAAGATTGAGGAGCAGAAAAAGGCAGTCCGCAGTGGGTATGACATGGATATTCTTCCTACGGATATTATCACTTATGAAAAGGATACGCTGGAGCTGCTTGACGATCTGAACACCAGTAACCAGAAGATTATTAAAATGTCTTTCCTGATTACCTGTTACGGCAGGAGCAAAAGGGAGCTTGAAAATATTACGCAGAGGGTGTCCGGCATTATCCAGCAGGCAAACTGTAACTTAAGATGTTTGCAGTATTTACAGGAACAGGGGCTTATGGCTTCCGCACCGATTGGATGCAATGATACGGGAATTGAGCGTGTGCTTACCACAAAGAGTACCGCTATTCTTGTGCCGTTCTGTACGCAGGAATTATTCATGCCTGCACCGGCAATCTACTATGGTTTAAATGCCCTGTCAAACAACATGATCATGGCAGACAGAAAGCGGCTTCGTACACCAAACGGAGTAATTTTAGGAACACCTGGCAGTGGTAAGTCCTTTAGTGCAAAGAGGGAGATTTTATCCTGCTTTCTTATGACAAGGGATGATGTGATTATCTGTGACCCGGAGGGCGAGTATTTTGCTCTTGTGGGAGCTTTGCATGGGCAGGTGGTAAAGCTGGCAACCAATTCCAAAGATTATCTGAATCCGATGGATATTCAGTTAAGCCATAAGGGAGATAAGGAAGCTCTGAAACTAAAGAGTGATTTTATCATTACCCTGTGTGATCTGATTGCCGGAGGGAAGGACGGTCTGGAGAATGATGAGAAGGGTATCATTGATGAATGTATCCGTCATATCTATGATGCCTATTTTGAAAATCCGGTACCGGAGAATATGCCTATCCTTGAGGATTTGTATAATGCCCTTTTAGATCATAAGAATGCGAAAGCAGAGCGTATTGCCAATTCCCTTGTGTTGTATGTGCATGGTTCGCAGAATTATTTTAATCATCGCACTAACGTGGACAGTAAGAACCGTATCATGTGCTTTGATATCAGGGATTTGGGAAACCAGTTGAAAGAGCTAGGTATGCTCATCGTACAGGATGCCGTATGGAACAGGGTGTCGCAGAACAGGGAGAGAAAAATCGCTACCCGTTATTACTGTGATGAGTTCCACCTTCTTCTAAAGGAGAGGCAGACTGCCATTTATTCGGTGGAAATCTGGAAGCGTTTCAGAAAATGGGGCGGTATTCCGACAGGTCTGACACAGAATGTGGGTGATTTTTTAAAGTCGGAGGAAATCGAGGGTATTCTTGGTAACTCCGATTTTGTTTATCTCTTGAACCAGAATGCAAAGGATCAGGCGATACTTGCAGATAAGCTGGGGCTTTCGGAAAAGCAGCTTTCCCATGTGACCAATTCAGAGCCGGGTTCCGGTCTGATTCTGTTTGATAACGTGGTCATTCCGTTTGTGGATAAATATCCGACAGACACAAAGACCTATGCGATTATGAATACCAAACCAGAAGAAAGTGTGAAACAGGAGGATGTTGATTAGTGGCAGAAAAGAAAAAAGATAAATCAAAAAAACATCAGCCAAGAGATGCGGATAACACCTTTGGAAAGAATGTCCAGAAGTCAGGGCTGTCAACAAAACGCAGAAATAAAAAGCAGTATCAGAAGCAGGACACTTTTGGACACAGTGAAAATCCTTCCGCAGAGCAGAAGAATTTGAAGTCTGAGAATACGGATGCGGACAGTAAGAGGAAAAGCGATTTTTCGCAGGAAAACAATACTTTTACGGAGGATGGTGACAGGGAGCAGGAGGAACATCAGCAAAAGGATGATTACCACCGCAGGGATACCTACCACCAATCCGAGAAAAAAGGAAAATACCACAGACGGGAGTATCAGAACAGGGAACGTACAAAACAATCTGATTTTGAACGTGATTTCCAGACGAAGGACAAAACCTTTACGGAAGGGATGGAACCGGAGTTTCATGGAAGAAAAAAATTAGACAGACTGCAAAATAAGGCAGAGAAAGCCGGGAAAAAGACCGAAGCTGCAAGAAAGAAGATACCTAAGAAAAAGGAGTATTCCTTTGAGCGTGTCTTTGATGAAAAGACAGGAAAAGCAAAGTATGTGCTGACTGCTGTGGAAAAAGAAAAGCAATTCAAACCGGATAGTCCGGTAAAAGTGGTTGCAGGCAGGGTAGGTGCAGAATATTCCAATTTTACCCATGGCAAGGTTGTCGAAGTGGAGAAAGAAAATTCTGCCGTGGAAGGAGCACATAAGACGGAGCAGACAGCAGAGGATGTCTATCATTTTGTGAAACGCAACCATAAAAGCGGATTGCAAAGGAAGAAAGAGAAAGTCGCAAGGCTGGAGAAAAAGCAGTTTAAGAAAGAGGTCAATTTCCGGTATCAGAAGTTTTTGGAAGAAAATCCGGATATGCAGGAAAAGACCCTGAAAAAGCAGATGCAGAAACGATTGCAGAAACAGCGGATCAAGCGGGAGTATGCAAAGGCAAGGCGGGCAGGACAGGCAGCAAAGAATACAAAGGAAGCGGCTGCAAAATCAGCCAGTTTTGTTACCAAGGTTGCCAAGAAAATGCAGGAGATAGCCAGCAGGAATGTTTCGCTTCTGGTAACAATCGGTATCTTTGCACTGATTCTGATTATGATCATGACAGCCATATCGTCCTGTGGGGCGATGTTCTCAGATGGTATGAGTACCACACTGGCAGGAAGCTATATGAGTGTTCCGGCGGAGATTGATGCTGCGGACCTGGCGTTTTCCGAGCTGGAAATGGAATTGCAGAAAGAAATCAATAACATAGAAACGGACTATCCGGATTATGACGAATACCGCTACAATCTGGATGCCATAGGGCATGACCCGTTTGTTTTAATCAGTTACCTGTCGGCAGTACATACGGAATTTACGGCAAGTGATGTGCAAAGTGAGATAGAAAGCCTTTTTGAAGAAATGTATGAGCTGACCTTAAATCCTACGACGGAAACAAGAACAAGGACTGTAATAGACCCGGAAACGGGTGAGGAAACGGAGGAAGAATACACCGTAACCATACTTGAAGTAACACTGACAGTCACCGATCTGGGTGTGGTGGTAGCCGGACACATGAATGAGGAGCAGAAAGAAATCTATGCTCTTTACAATGAAACCCATGGGCTGACACAGCAGTTTTATACACCGCTCAATCTGTATTGGTATAGCTATGTGTCGAGTTATTACGGCTACCGTATCAATCCGGTCACAGGGCAGGAACAGTTTCACCGTGGTGTGGATATAGCGGTGCCCACAGGGACAACCGTGCTGGCAGCGATGGATGGAATGGTTACAACAGCAACCTATGATGCTTCTTATGGTAATTATGTTGTGATAGAGGACAGCAATGGTTACTGCACCAAGTATGCACACATGGATACATTAAGTGTCAGTGCCGGACAGACTGTTACACACGGAACAACCATAGGAACAACGGGAAATACGGGAAGCAGTACCGGAAGCCACCTTCATATCGAGTGTTTGTATAACGGGGAGTATTATAACCCGTTATTTTATTTTGATGTGGGTGAAGGAACGCTTTATGGAGAAACTCCGGGCGGTGGCGGTTCGCCGGGAAATGTCATACCACCGGATTCCTATGATGATGTGACAGTACAGGCACTTATGGAAGAAGCAGCAAGATATCTTGGTTATCCGTATGTTTGGGGCGGTTCTTCTCCGTCCACGAGCTTTGACTGTTCCGGGTTTGTATGCTGGGTATTTACCAACAGCGGCGTACATAATCTGCCAAGAACCACGGCACAGGGCATTTATGACCAGTGTACTCCGGTGTCGGCGGCAGATGCCAAGGCAGGAGACATTATCTTTTTTACAGGTACTTACAATTCACCGGGACCTGTCAGCCATGTGGGTATCTATTGCGGAAACGGTGTGATGATACACTGCGGTGACCCAATCAAATATGCTTCTATCAATACACCATACTGGCGGAGCCATTTCTACAGTTTTGGAAGATTAAATTAAAAGCAGGAAGTGAGGATAAATGACAAAGGAAAGAATTGAAAAAGAGCTTCTGAAAGTCCGGGAGCAGCTTGCAGGATTGCAGGCAAGGCAGAAGGACTTGGAGGAGCAGTTACAGATGGCAGAGGATGCGGAGAAGATGAAATTCATTGAGAAAAATAAAATCTCTCTGGAACGGCTGATTTTAATGAATAAAGTCAGTGAGGAAGAAATCCTGCATCTGTTAAAGAAAAAAGAACAGGAAGAACAGACACAACAATCAGAAAAGGAGGCAGTAAGCCATGAAAAAAATGAAACTATCATCTAAGGCGGTGTTATCGCTTGTTTTATCAGCAGTTTTATTCTGTATGCCCGCTTTGGGATTTGCCATGAACGGGAATTATGCAGTGAGTGTTCATGCGGAGGATACAGAGCCGGAAAGTGGTTCTGAGGAAAACAGTACCGAGAATGAGACAGAGCAGGAAACGGAAAGTGGTTCTGAAGAAAACAGCACGGAAGAGGATACGGTATCCGGTGGTGATGTAAAAGAACCGGAGTGTACCTGTGAGGATAAATGTGGTGCGTATGAATATGACCATAATTGCGAGGTATGCGTGAAGGATTATAAGCTCTGTGCATATAAAAAGCCGAATGTCACAATCCAGATCAATCAGCCGGATGGGTGGCATAATGACAAAGCAACCGTGACATTTACAGTTGCGGATGTGGCACACACAGGAAATTTTGAAATTGCAAAGATACAGGCGAAGGTAGGACAGAATGGAAGCTGGACGGATGTGACAGAGGACAGAAAGCTGGAGGTTTCTGAAAACTGTACGGTGTATGTGCAGGTTACTGACCAGAAGGATCATACCTATGAGAGAAGCCGTGCAATCAAATGTTTTGACACCACAAAGCCTACGCTTAATGCTGCGGTCAGTGACGGACTTTTGAGTGTACAGGTACATGATACGGATTCCGGAGCAAAAGCAGTCTATGTCAACGGATATGAATTTACAGACCTTACAAACGGAACTTTGAATATCCGCCTGCAGCAATTTGATGCGGGGTATGAGTATTTTACCATTTCTGCAATGGACAATGCCGGAAATATGTCGGAGGTTTATAAAACGAAAAATCCATATTACAAAGACCCGGCAGATGAGAGTGATGAAAATCCGGCAGAACAGCTTCCGGTCAATGCAGAAGCTACCAAGCCGGGAAGTGCCACGGGAACCGTAACAGAGCATACAAAGACAGACAGTGATGGGAATACCACTTCACAGACAAATCCTGCGGAGCAGAAGAAACAGGCAATGGCGGAAGCGGATGCTTCGGAGAAAGCAGAGAATGAGGATAAGGAGAGTAAGCAGTCCGAGCAGGGCAAGGAATTTTATACCATTCAGACAGCGTCGGACAAGGTGTTTTATCTGATTATCGACAGGGATGGAGAGGAAGAAATGGTCTACTTCCTGACAGAGATTACGGAAAATGACTTGCTGAATACCACATCTGATAACAGCGAGACCTTACCGAAAAACTCCGCCGCATTAGAGTCTGCAATCCCGACTTCTGAAAGTGCATTGCCAAATAATAATGCAGAACAGGAAAATAAGCAGGAGGAAGCTGCGGAAGATACAGAGGGAACCGAAGAAGATACAGAAAGCACCGAGGAACCGGAAGAAACGGGAGGTAAAGAGCAGACCAATCCTATGATTTCCTATATCCTGATGGGAGGTCTTGCAGTGGCAGTAATCGGAGGTGCGTATTATTTCAAGGTAGTACGCAAAAAGAAAGAGGACTTCATCGAGGACGAAGATGAGGACGAGGAAGATAACGAAGAATATGAGAACGAAGATGAGGAATCAGAGGGCAGTTCGGATGATGATTTCTTTGAGGAACAGGAGGAAGAATAATGCAGTTAGTGATAGCGGAAAAGCCAAGTGTGGCACAGTCAATTGCCAAGGTGCTTTGTGCAGATGAAAGAAAAGACGGATACATGGAGGGAAACGGTTCTATCGTTTCATGGTGCGTGGGGCATCTGGTTGAGTTGGCACAGCCGGATGCCTATTCTGATGCATGGAAAAAGTGGACTTACGACAGCCTGCCTATGATACCGGAGCATTGGCAGCATGAGGTCAAGAAAGACACGGTTGCACAGTTCAGGGTATTAAAGGAGCTGATGCATGATACTAAAGTAGACAGCGTGGTATGTGCCACGGATGCAGGACGGGAAGGAGAGCTTATCTTCCGTCTGGTGTATGAACAGGCGGGATGCAGCAAACCGATGAAACGCTTATGGATTTCATCTATGGAGGAAAGTGCCATAAGGGAAGGCTTTGAGAACTTAAAGCCGGGAAGTGACTATGATCATTTATACCATTCCGCACTTTGCAGACAGGAAGCGGACTGGCTTGTGGGTATCAACGGTACAAGGCTTTTTACTGTTTTATATGGCGGCAAGGTGCTAAAGGTGGGCAGGGTACAGACACCTACCCTTGCAATGCTTGTGGAACGTGAAGCAAAGATTATGAATTTCAAGAAAGAGCAGTATTTTATGGCTCATATCCTCTGTGGCGGCGTGGATGCGGTCACAGAGAAGATTGACAATAAAACAGAAGCAGAAAATGTTGCAGGAGTTTGTCTGAACGGACAGGCTCTTGTTACGTCTGTGGCAAAGGAAGAAAAAGCAGTAGCACCGCCGAAGCTCTATGACCTTACCACACTTCAGAGGGATGCAAACCGCCTATTCGGTTTTACTGCAAAGCAGACTTTGGAGTACACCCAAAGCCTTTATGAAAAGAAGCTGTGTACCTATCCGAGAACGGACAGCCAGTATTTGTCTGATGATATGGAGCAGACAGCCGGAAATGTGATTGAAGCAATTTTTGGTTCCATTCTGTTTGAGGAAAATAGGATGTTCAATCCGGATATTAAGCGTGTGTTAAACAGCAAAAAGGTCACAGACCACCATGCGATTATCCCCACAATGGAGATTGCCAAAGCTGACCTTGCAGCCCTGCCGGAAACGGAGCGAAAGATTTTATCCCTTGTGGCCAACAGGCTGCTGTGCGCTACGGGGGAGAAACATCTTTATGAAACAGTCAAGGCAGAGTTTTCCTGTGGCGGTTACCCTTTTGCCACTTCTGGCAAGTCGGTCTTAAAAAACGGGTGGAAAGATTTTGAAGATGCCTTTAAGCGTTCTTTTAAGACCACGGAAGAGAAAGAGCAGGAGGATAAGAAGCTTCCAGAGCTTTCCGAGGGGCAGACCTTTGACGGGGTACAGACGAAAATCAGCGAGCATTACACCACACCGCCGAAACATTTTACGGAAGATTCCCTTCTTTCTGCAATGGAGCGAGCCGGAAACGAGGACATGAGTGACGATGTGGAGCGTAAGGGACTCGGTACACCTGCCACCAGAGCAGACATCATTGAGAAGCTGGTCAAGGACGGTTTCGTGAAGCGTGAGAAAAAGCAAATGATTCCCACAGAGGACGGAATGAAACTGATTACAGTGCTTCCGGATGTGGTGAAGTCTCCGAAACTTACTGCTGATTGGGAAAATGCCCTTACCCTTGTAGCAAAGGGCGAGTATTCCATGCAGAAATTTATGGATGGAATTGCGGATATGGTAAAGAACCTTGTGCAGACTTATCACAGCATTAGTGACGAACAGAAATCCATGTTTGGAGGAAATCAGAGCGCACAGGAAGCCCTTGGAAAATGCCCGAAATGTGGCGGGGATGTGGTAAAGGGAAAATATGGAGCTTACTGCAAAAGTAAGTGTGGTATGAATGTCGGCAAGGCTATGGGGACTGTACTTTCCGATACGCAGATTAAGAGTATGCTGGATGGGAAAAAGACTTTTGTCAAAGGATTAAAGGGAAAGAAAGGCACTTACGATGCTTACCTGATTCCAGAAGGAATTGAGGATTATTCCTATACCAAAGATGGCAAGGAAATCAAAGGCTCACAGTATAAGGTCAAGCTGGAGTTTCAAAAAAGCAAGAAATAATAGCAATTAACAGCGTAAAGGCGTGTGAAGTGTAACAGTTTCATACGCCTCGTTTTCGTAGGATAAGGGACACTTTGTTGTGGTTGAAAAGGATAAATGTTATAATCTCAGTGTTGCAGAGAGTGATAAATTGCAATTTAAAGGAGAGATTGTAAATGGCTATGAAGGATGAGGAATATTTGAAGCGAAACATTTTAGCAGTTTATTATAAACATGAACCTCAATACACGAACCTACCATATTACCGTTTCATGGGACAAAAGGAACTTGAAACATTATTTTTTAATAAGGTGATGTATTTTACAGACCCTGTTGAATGGAAAAAATCAAGTACTGGAGATGCGAACGAAACTTATTTTGAGGACTGGTTTAGAGATAAAGACAATATATATAAGGCATATAGATTGATTAAAGAATCATCGGAAAAGAGGTTAGGGCAATATTGCACACAACAATACATAATGGGTGTATATAGTGACTTTGTGGCAGCGGCAGCATTGTTGCAACAACGAACCTTTTGTTATTGTGTATCAAATAAATATGCAGATGCAAAAATGGTTCAGGAATACCATAAGAAATACGGAAGAAATTTTATTATAAAATACAAAAATGATTTTTATAAAAAACTTTCAATTCTTGATCAAGGAAATTATGTCCCAATGGGTATTTATCTGTTTGCAGATATTATGCCGATGGTATATATAAATTGCTTTGAAGATTATATCGAAAAGTATATTTGTGAAAGCCATACTTTGGATCAGGTTGCGCAAAATGCGTTTGATTTTGGTGCGTTTTTAAAGCATAGTAGTTTTAGTTATGAACACGAGATAAGAGTTAAATTAAGAATACATTTAGATGAATATTATAATTTGCAAACTTTATCAAATGAATTTTATAGAGTAGTATTTGCTTTGCAAAATGATGATGAGATAGTAAGTAAGAGCATGGCATTTATTGATTTTGTTGAAGATAAGGTAAATTATATATTTGATGATGTTCGTGATAAGATTAAAGATATTGCTGGTAAACAATGCTTTGAATTAAAGTTAAGTGCTGAAATCAGCGTAAATGATATAGTTGATAGTATTGTATTACATGACAAAGCCAGTACTGAAGAAAAAAGCTTAGCATATAAGTTGAGGGATTCCAGTGGAATATCAATCATAGAAACAGATTTTGATAAATTTGCAAATGGATTTCGATTGATATGATATTGTATGGTCTATAAAACTAAATAACAGTCACAAAAGTAATGGTGACATAACAAGCGGTAAGACTTTCCAGTTTTGCCGCTTTTTATGTGATAAAAAAGGAGGACAAAATAATGAATGAAGAAATGAAAAATGTAACTGTAAACAATGCCGTGGTGCAGGATGCAGAACCTGCAGCAAAAGCAAATGAAACTAAAGCAGAGAAATTTATCCGTCTTGGAGAATACCGCATGAATAAAGCGATTGATGCGATTGGAAGGTTGGAACACCTTGCCAACAGGTCTGCTTATGAATATACAGCAGAGCAGGTAGAGGCTATGTTTGGTGCTTTGGAAAATAAGGTAGCAGATGTAAAAGCAAAATTTAATACAAAGAAACAGGATAATACATCTTTTTCTTTTGGAACACATGCAGAGTAAGGAGGAAACCAGGAATGAAACAGTTAGAAAAAGAAATTGCGGAAACAAACAAGCAGAGCATGATGAAACGTTATCAACTGTATGGAACGAAAGCATCAAAGCTGGCAGACAAATCACAGAAGAATACCGGGAAGGGAGAGAGAAAGTAATGGAATATAAGGATTTTGTAGAACAGGTAAAAGATCAGATACAGGATTTTTTACCGGAAAAATTTGCAGATGCAACGATTTCTGTTCATCAGGTAGTAAAGAATAATGACTGTGTTTTGGATGGTCTGACAATCCGGACGGAAGAAAGCAATATTTCTCCAACCGTATATCTGAATCCGTATTTTGAACAGATACAGGATGGAGCTGAGATGGATGATGTGCTTGGGCAGATTGCAGCCACATATCAGGCACATTATATTGACCATGATATGGATGTATCTGCGGTTACTGATTTTGATAACGTCAAAGACAAGATTGTGTGCAAGCTCATCAATGAGGAAGCCAACAGGCAGTTTCTTGAGGACAAACCATACACCAAGGTGGAAGATCTGGCGGTTGTGTATCAGATTTTAATGGACAAAAATGCGGAAGGCACTGCAACCATAACGATTACAGATAATCTGATGGACAGGTATGGGATTACCCTTGAGGATTTGCACGAACAGGCTCTTTTGAACATGGATGTTTTACAGCCATACAGCTTCAAGGGAATGAGCGAGACCATTATAGAAATGATGGCAGGGGACATTGCAAGGGATAATGATATGGATATATCAGAGGCAAGAGAAATGGCATCCCAGATGATACCGGATGTTCCTGACACGATGTTTGTCCTGACAAATGATACAAAGGTAAATGGAGCAGCCGCTATATTAAATGATGATACCAGACAGGAAATAGCAGACAAGGTTGGAGACTTCTATGTACTGCCTTCATCTGTGCATGAAACGCTGATTATCCCGAAAGATGCCGGAATGGAGTTAAGAGACCTTGAACAGATGGTGCAGGAAGTGAACCAGACACAGGTAGCACCGCAGGAACGTCTTTCGGATCATGTGTATGAGTATGATGCAAAAGAACATGAGCTGTTTCGCAGTGACCGTGCCGGGGAACGTGCAAAGCAGAAAGAGGAAAAGCGTGATGAGAAGAAAGAACGTCCTTCACTAAAAGAGAGACTTGCAGAAAAGAAAAATGATGTGATGAAGATGGATGCTGGCAGGAAACAGCCGACAGCAGATAAAAAGAAAGAAGCGGTGATTTAGCCACTTCATACATAATACACAGGAAGGCAGCCACTTTGGGCTACTTTTCTGTTATTAGGAGAAATTGAATCGAAAGGAGTATCTATGGCAGGAAAATATCATTATATATCTGCACTGGCAGAAATGACAGCAGGAGATATTGTTAAAAACGAAAATGAATGGACCAGATTTCTGACCACGGCTGCAAGACTGTATAAATATCCCTTTAACGAGCAGATGTTAATATACGCCCAAAGACCGGATGCTACAGCCTGTGCTTCGCTTGAAACGTGGAATGAAAAGATGAATTGCTGGGTCAACCGTGGAGCGAAAGGAATTGCCCTGATTGATATGGACAGCGAACGTCCGAGATTAAAATATGTCTTTGATGTATCAGATGTGCATAAGGCAAGAAGAATCGGGCGTGACCCAAATCTGTGGGAACTTGAGGAGGAACATAAGGCTCCTGTGCTTGCACAGCTTGAAAAGACTTATGGTGGAACCGATGTAAATATGCCTTTTGAAGAGAGGATTATGGAGATAGCTGACAGGATTGCCCAGGATTATTATGAGGAACTTTTACCGGAGCTAAACTATGTGAAAGAGGGCAGTTTCCTTGATGATCTGGATGAACTGAATCTCGGAATCAGGTTGAGGGAAACGCTGGCTTCCAGTATTTCCTTTACCCTGCTATCCCGATGCAGTGCCGATATGGATTTGTGGAAAGATGACATGAATTTTGAATATATCCACGAATTTAATAATACAAAGTCATTAGCTGTCATTGGAAATGCAACTACGGAAATGTGTAAGCCCCTGCTTATGGAAATTGGAAGGACAATAGGGGCATACGAGCGCCAGATTGCAAGGCAGAATGCCTCAAATAAGGCAAGAGAAAAAGGGGCTGGGGAGCATATTGGAAGCCATGAAGAAAATGTTGAAAAAGGACTTGCAAATGCACCAGAAGCAGACTATAATGCTTTAAATCGCGAAAGTGAAACGACAATAGAAAAACCAAAGGAAACTGAAAATCATACAGAAATGGAGGGCATTGCCAATGAAACTGACATACGAAAAGAACGGGGATTATCTGATTCCGAACCTGACAGCGAACGAGGAGCCGGAACAGGCACTGACCAAGTACGGACTGATGAGGAAGAACTTTCTGAAGGAGCACAGGAGAGGGATTTATCAGGGAATGATTCTGACAGGGGAGCTGAAAGTACATTGTCTGCAGGTACAGGAGCAGGCAGAACAGAGAATGGAACTTCTGACCGGACAGATGGCGAAGTCGGAAGGAGTGAACGAGGAACTGAAAGCAGCCGATCAGATGAGCTGGGTAGCGAAGATGAACAACATCAGACACTCAGCGGAGGAAATCGTGCTGACAGAACTGATCTACATTTAAGCAGTGAGGAACAAGCTAATATTACCATGCAGGAGCCGGATAGTGACAGCAATTCATTATCCGGTTCTTTTTCGGATAAAACCGAAGATTTCACAGAGCTTCAAAAGGGAATCTTATGTTTTGATAATCACCTTATCCATAAAAGACCGGAGATTGCGGGATATTTCCAGTCAGAGCAGGATGCGGTTTTACAGACGGAGTATCTGAAAAATTCTTTCCGTATGGAGGAATTTACAGAGCTGTATATTGGGGATGTAAGAGCCGGGTATCGAGCTGATGAGGACGGGCTTACCATGTGGAAAGGCAATTATCTGACCCGTGAAGCAGAGAGCAGGTTGTCATGGGAAGATGCAAGATACCGGGTCAATTCTTATATCGAGGATGGTGTCTATTTACTTCCGGGGGAAGTGGCAGAGCAGATTGATACAGACGGAATGTTCAAACAGCTTGATCTTTTTACCATGTTTTCGGAGCAGGTCGGCAACATTGCCATGAAGCAGGCAGAAGAAAAAAGTATTATGCCGACAGGCTTTGTACTGCCGGAGAAACAGATTGATGATATTTTAAGAAGCGGCGGAGGCAGGGATGACAGCCGCAAGCGCATTTATGCCAAGTACCAGCAGAGAAAGACACCGGAGGAAATGACTGTCTTTCTGAAAAAAGAGTATGGAACCACCGGAAAAGGTTTTGAGTTTGACGGAAAGGAGATAGCCGTATGGTTTGATGAAGGTGGCATGCGTGTTGGATACGGTACATCAGCAACGGAGCATACGATACTTATGATGGAATGGAAAGATATTGAGCAGAATATCCGCAGGCAGGTAGAGAATGGCACCTATATGGGGGCAAATGAAGCTTATCTTGTGGATGAGGTAGAGCGTGGCAGGATTGCAAACCATTTATTTTTCTTTTTCCGTGACGGTATGGGAGAAATGCCGGAAGAACTGGAGCTAAAGGCAGGCAATTACCCGGATGCCCATGCAAGACTGGTGGAACTTCTTTCTACACCGGAAGAGGTGGAGAGGATAGCTGCCCACATGGATCATGCCCTGCAGCAGCTTGAAACCGGAGAAAAAAGCCTGCGTTTCCGTTCTGTTATGCCCAAAGAGGAGCTTCGTGCCGAACTAGACAATCTTCTGGTAGACAAGCTGACATTTCCAGCTGCTGAACATGTGGAAATTAAGCACGAGGATTTTATTACGCAGGATGAGATAGACAACAGGCTTGGTAGGGGAAGTGGTTTTTCACATGGGTCTTTCCGCATATATGATTATTTCAAGGAAGGGCATGACAGCAAAGAAGCAGCTAATTTCTTAAAGAATGAATATGGAACAGGCGGCAGTACCCACGCACTTGCCGGAGCTGACCACAGTTATGAGGATCACGATGCAAAAGGAATAAAACTGCAAAAGGGAAATATCGGAAAACCATACGCAGAAGTGCTTTTGTCTTGGAAGGTTGTGGAGAAACGCATCCGAAAGCTTATTGAAGAAGATAGGTATTTATCTCCGGAAGGAAGAGAAGCCTATGCACAGTACAGAGTGGAGCAGGAACAGAAGGCTTTGGAGCAGGCACAGGCGAAGATGGAGCATGAAACCAAGGTAGCCTGTAAGAATGCCATTGAAAAGGCAATCGCTGAGAAGTTTGACGGGGATCGTCTGCCAAAGGATACAGCGGAGGGAGTCATTCAGGAATATGGCTCGGAACGAGTAAGCTATGTGCTTGCCAATTCTGTCATGCACAAAAGAGAGGACGGACGGTTTTCACCGGAGAATAAGGAGTGGGCAAAAGCCATTGAGCCTTATGCCATGGTGAAAAATGAGGATATGGTTGTGGATTCCCACCCTGCCGTATTAAATGGATTTATCAACCAGACAAGACGGTATATTGAGCAGGAGAAAGAGCTTGCAGCACAGGCGGTTGAGAAAGTCACGATTGATGGACAGGAGTGTATCAAAGTCGATGAATGGGGGACTGAGGAAGAAACCTATGTGCTTGGAAATTCCGTAACAGATAAGCAATTCTTTTATGCAGAGGTAAATGGTGTTTCATTTGAGTATGATTATCAGCCACAGAGGGGAGAAGTCGAGGAAGATTATCTCAACGAGATGGCAGAAAGGGATATAGACCGTCATGAGGCGGAGGTATTTGCACGGATTGAAGGCAGTGATAATGCTCAGGATGGTGTAGAGGAAGCACCATTAGTAGCAGAAGATGTGCAAAATCTGGTTTTGATTAACAGGGAGTATTCTGCAGGAACCAGAACCACGGTTTATGATTTTGAATGTGATATTCGTGGGGAACATGACACATTGCAATATACTTTAGAGCATCACGATGACGGGGAAGGTTATACCATTCATACGCAGAAGGATGATATTTGGGAACGAATGTCTGAGCCGGAACTTGAGCGTCTTGAGGGCATTATCAGCCGTGAAGCCTTGTATTTTAAATACCATGATAAAATAGCAGGTGCAAAAAGCGTAGAGGATATGGAGGAGATTCAGTTCAGTATTATGGAAGATGAGTCTCCTTATTTTTCGGCAGTTTCAGATAGGATATGGAAAGAATTTAACCAGAAAGAAAATGAGCTGTCTGGAGAAAATAGGGAAACTTCCAGACAGGATGTCCAAAAGCCGGAGGAAGTGTCAGATACACCATTAGAGCCGGACATCGAAGTTCCTGTGAAGCAGGCAGAACCGCAGATTAATAAGACCGGAGCTGTCAATTTCCATATCACGGATGACGATTTAGGCATTGGCACTGCAAAGGAAAAATTCCGCAGAAATGTGGAAGCCATACGTACACTGGAGAAAATAGAGAGAGAGAACCGTATCGCAACACCGGAGGAACAGGAGGTTTTATCTCAGTATGTTGGCTGGGGTGGGCTTGCGGATGTCTTTGATGAAAGCAAGAGTGCCTGGGCAAATGAATATCAGGAATTAAAGGGACTGTTATCGGAACAGGAGTATGCTTCAGCAAGGGAGAGTACCCTAAATGCCCATTATACAAGTCCTGCCATAATCCGCAGTATCTATGATTCCTTGGATAAAATGGGATTTGAAAAAGGAAATGTGCTGGAGCCGGCAATGGGTATCGGAAATTTCTTCGGAATGATGCCGGAGAAGATGCAGGAGAGCCGGCTTTATGGCGTGGAGCTTGACGGCATTACGGGAAGGATTGCAAAGCAGCTATATCCGAATGCCGACATTAAAATCACAGGATTTGAAAAGACGGATTATCCGAACGATTTCTTTGATGTGGCAATCGGAAATGTGCCATTCGGACAGTATAAGGTGGCGGATAAGCAGTATGACAAGCAGAATTTTTTAATCCATGACTATTTCTTTGCAAAGACCTTGGATAAGGTTCGCCCCGGCGGTGTGGTTGCCTTTGTTACCAGTAAGGGAACAATGGATAAGAAAAGTCCGGAGGTCAGAAAATACCTTGCCCAAAGAGCAGAACTTCTGGGTGCAGTCAGACTGCCCAACACAGCATTTAAGGAGAATGCTGGAACAGAGGTCACTTCTGATATCCTATTCTTAAAGAAGCGTGACCGTGTGATGGATTTGGAGCCGGACTGGGTGCATCTGTCAGAGGATGAGAACGGCATTGCCATGAACAGCTATTTTGCCGAAAATCCGGAGATGATCGTGGGAAAAATGGAAATGGTCAGTGGACCGTATGGTATGGAAAGTACCTGTATGCCCGATACCACAAGATCATTTGCACAGCAGCTACAGGAAGCAATCAGCCATATTGACGGAGAGATAGAAGCAGTGGAGCTGGATGAGCTGGCAGATGAGCTTGCGGACGCCACCATTCCGGCGGACCCGGATGTTAAGAATTACAGCTACACTCTTGTGGACGATAGGGTGTATTACCGTGAAAATTCCATTATGAAGCCTGTGGATATGTCCGATTCCATGCAGGAACGTATCAAGGGCATGGTGGGTATCCGAAATTGTACGCAGGAGCTTATCAATCTGCAATTAGAAGAATATCCGGATACGGTAATCAAGGAAAAGCAGGCGGAGTTAAACAGTTTATATGATGCTTTTTCCAAGAAACACGGTTTGATCAACTCGCAGACCAACAAAAGAGCATTTAATCAGGACAGCAGCTATTGTCTGTTGTGTTCTCTGGAAAAATTGGACGATGAGGGCAATTTCAAGGGCAAAGCGGATATGTTCACGAAGCGTACCATTAAAAAGGCAGAGGTTGTCACAAGTGTGGATACGGCAAGTGAAGCATTGGCAGTATCCTTGTCGGAAAAAGCAAGGGTTGACCTCGATTACATGGCAGAGCTGACCGGAAAAGATGTGGATACGGTAAAGGAAGAGCTGACAGGAATTATATTCCAGAACCCATTGACGGATCAATGGGAAACAGCGGATGAGTATCTGAGTGGAAATGTCCGTGACAAGCTGGAAACAGCAAAGGTCTATGCAGAGAGCCACCCGGAATACGCCGTGAATGTGCAGGCACTTACACAGGTACAGCTGAAGGAACTGGATGCCAGCGAGATTGAGGTGCGTATCGGTGCCACATGGATTGACCCGAAGTATATTGAGGATTTTATGAGGGAGACCTTTGAAACGCCGCAGCATTTGTTAGACAGGAATGTCGTAGGAGTCCAGTATTCCGATGTGACAGGACAGTGGAACATAAAGGGCAAAAATGCAGACTATGGAAATTCCCTTGTAAATATGACCTATGGTACAAGCCGGAGAAATGCCTATACCATTCTGGAGGATTCCCTTAATTTAAAGGACAGCCGTGTTTACGATACCATAGAGGGGGACGGCAAGGAAAAGAGAGTCCTGAATAAGAAAGAAACCACCATTGCATCACAGAAGCAGGAAGCCATAAGGGAAGCATTTAAGGACTGGGTGTTCCGTGATCCGGAACGCAGACAGGTACTTGTGGCAAAATACAACCAGCTTTTCAATTCCACAAGACCAAGGGAATATGACGGTTCACATCTGAAATTCCCCGGCATGACACCGGATATTGAGTTAAAGCCCCACCAGAAAAATGCGGTGGCTCATGTACTTTATGGAGATAATACCCTGCTTGCCCATTGTGTGGGAGCTGGAAAGACTTTTGAAATGACAGCGGCAGCCATGGAGAGCAAACGCCTTGGATTATGTCAAAAGAGCCTGTTTGTGGTTCCGAACCATTTGACGGAGCAATGGGCAAGTGATTTTCTGCGGTTATATCCCGGAGCAAATATCCTTGCTGCAACAAAGAAAGACTTTGAGCCTGCCAACCGTAAGAAATTCTGTTCCAGAATAGCTACGGGAGATTATGATGCGGTTATTATCGGACATAGTCAGTTTGAGAAAATTCCACTTTCGCAGGAAAGACAGGTAGCCATTATTGAAAGGCAGATTGATGAGATAGAGCTTGCCATTGCACAGGCAAAAGCCGACAACGGGGAACGTTACACCATTAAGCAGATGGAGAAATCAAGAAAATCACTTCTTACAAGGCTTGAAAAGCTGAATGATGCATCAAGGAAAGATAATGTAGTGACCTTTGAGCAGCTTGGCGTGGACAGGCTTTTCGTGGATGAGAGCCATAATTACAAAAATCTGTTTCTTTATACCAAGATGCGTAATGTGGCGGGAATCGCACAGTCGGAGGCACAGAAGTCCTCTGATATGTTTGCAAAGTGTCAGTATTTAGATGAGTTGACGGGCGGTAAGGGCGTGACCTTTGCGACAGGTACACCGATTTCGAACAGTATGACGGAGCTTTACACCAATATGCGTTACCTTCAGTATGGTACGCTTCAAAAGCTGGGGCTGGGACATTTTGACAGTTGGGCATCCTCTTTCGGAGAAACGCAGACAGCCATAGAGCTTGCACCTGAGGGAACCGGATACCGGGCAAAGACGAGGTTTGCAAAGTTTTTTAATCTCCCGGAACTGATTGCACTCTTTAAAGAGAGTGCGGACATTCAGACACCGGATATGCTAAATCTTCCTGTGCCGGAAGCAGAGTATGAAAATGTGGTGCTAAAGCCAAGTGAATACCAGCAGGACATGGTGGCATCTTTGGCAGAAAGGGCAGAAGCCGTGCGTGACAGACAGGTACAGCCTTATGAGGACAATATGCTAAAGATTACCAATGACGGAAGAAAGCTGGCATTAGACCAGAGGCTTATCAATGATATGCTGCCGGATGATGAAAATTCAAAGGCAAGCACTTGTGTGGAAAAGGCATTTGAAATATGGGAGCAGACAAAGGAGCAGAAATCAACGCAGCTTATTTTCTGTGACCTGTCAACACCGAAAGGAGATGGTACATTTAATGTTTATGAGGACATCCGAAACAAGCTGATAGAAAAAGGTGTCCCACCGGAAGAAATCGCATTTATACATGAAGCAAATACGGAGCTTAGGAAAGCGGAGCTGTTCGGAAAAGTAAGAAGCGGACAGGTCCGTTTTTTGCTTGGTTCCACACAGAAGATGGGAGCCGGAACCAATGTGCAGGACAGACTTATCGCACTGCACCACCTTGATGTGCCTTGGCGTCCTTCTGACATTGAACAGCAGGAGGGGCGTATTTTACGACAGGGCAATCTTAATCCCAAGGTAAAGATTTTCCGCTATGTGACAGAAGGAACCTTTGACAGTTATTCGTGGCAGCTCATTGAGAACAAGCAGAAATTCATCGGTCAGATCATGACAAGTAAATCACCGGTACGTTCCTGTGAGGATGTGGATGAGGCGGCACTTACTTATGCGGAGGTCAAGGCTCTGGCAACAGGAAATCCTTACATTAAGGAAAAGATGGACCTCGATATTCAGGTTTCAAAACTGAAACTTATGAAAGCAAACCATACCAGTCAGAAATACCGACTGGAGGACAACATTGCAAAGCATTATCCTCAGCAGATCACGATTTTAAAGGAGCGTATCAGCGGGATGCAGGCGGACATTCAGACTGCAAAAGCAAATCTTCCGGTGGACAAAGAGCAGTTTTCCATGAAAGTGGGGGATAAGCTCTATACGGATAAGAAAGAAGCCGGAACAGCCCTTGTGGAGATGTGCAAAGAGATAAAAACAGTCAATGCCCCTGCGGTCATTGGCGAATATGCAGGTTTTAAGATGGCAGTGTCTTTTGATGCGTTCAACCACAAATTTGTGATGAACCTGAAAGGTCAGCTTTCCCACAATCTGGAAGTCGGTTCAGACCCACTCGGCAATATCTCCCGTATCAACCATGCACTGGAGTCCATGCCAAAGCAGCTTATGGAAGCCCAGACAAAGCTTGAAACTGTGGAGCATCAGCTTGAAACCGCAAAGGTGGAAGTAACCAAGCCTTTTGCACAGGAAGCGGAGCTTGCTGAGAAGTTGGAGCGTCTGTCAGCATTAAATGCCCTGCTTAACATGGATGAAAAGGGGAATGACGGGATTGATATGGATGATGAGCCGGAAACTCCAAAGAGCGAAAAAGAGGTTGCAGACCGTCCGGCGAAGAATATTCCGTTTGCAGAGAAAACAGTGGGTACAGAGCAGGATAAGGGCATCAGACAGTATGCAGATGTACCTGCAGAAAGAGTGTCCCTGAAGGCGAAGCTGGAAGTGATGAAAGCAAAGGTTGCTGGAGGAGATACAGAAAAGTCTATGCCACAAAAGGCAAAGGGAAAAGAAGAAACTTTATAAGTAGTGCAACAGGCAGTCCATAAGAACTGTCTGTTGCTTAGTAGGAATAGAATTGTGTTTTATAGCATGTGTATGTATAATTAATATAATGAAATTGAAATAAAGATTATGGAGGTAATTGCATGCAGTTGAAAAAAGATATGGAGCTAGAATTACAAACATTTGATCTGGAAGATGTAGAAAGATTATCAGAACCAATATTTGAAACATGTCTTTCTTATCTTAATTCAAATTTAGCAAATACCAAATTAGAGAAAATAGATGTTAAGTATAATGTTGGTTTTTTTGATGATGATAGAGTATCTGCATATGCCGATAAAAATGAAGAGGGATATATTGTAAAGATAAATATGTCAACATGGTTTATTATATACAGTTTTTGCCATTGTATTGTTATGCAACCTATAGTTGGTGCTGCATTATCTTTTAATAATGAAATGTCACAAGAAAGTAAAACAAAATATGCTGATATGCTTACTATAATGATGATGAAGATTCTTTTTTACCATGAATTGGGGCATATTTTTAATGGCCATATCGACTATATTAAAGATAAAGAAGCTGAATATATAAAGAATAATCCTAATTATTTAAGTAAAAATGAGAATGCGTTTAGTTACGAAGGAAGAAAAGCACGTCCGTTTGTTTCAGCAGAGATGTGGCAAGCGTTAGAATGGAATGCTGATGATTTTGCCGCATCAAGAATGGTTGGTCAATATACATTTGATGAAAATATTCAATGTTTGGAATTGACGGGAAAAGAACACGGATTGTTCCTTTTAATAGTAGCGTATGTAGCATTGTTTACTTTAATGGAGATGGGAGTAAAAGTATTAAAACCAAAGGAATATAAGGATAAGGAGCATTTACCCAAAAGAATACGTTTAAATAAAAGCATAGAATCAATGTTTGCCGCATATAAAGAGCTCAATTTATTAAAGATAAGTGTTGATGTTAGTGAAGTGGAGAAGAAATATGTACCATGTATCGAAGGCTGGACAGAAGCATTTATGAGAACATATTTTAAAGATTATGATGTTCTTAATTTAAGAACAGATACTAATATTGATGAATTGGATGAACAGCATATGAATTATTATCGCCGAGTAGATAACTTTTATGCACGAAATCTTATAAAGGAACTAGCGCCATACACTTATTGTGAGGTTTATGATGCAAAAACAACTGTTAAAGGTGCATTGCTAAATTTAGTTTCGAATATTACTGGTGAAGATATAAATGAAATTGAATTGGAATATGTAATAGGAAAGTTAGAATAGATATTATGATTGTAGGAAGTAAATTATGGAGCAAGTAGTAAAATGTAATTCATTATCGGCAATATATAGGAATAATAATTTAATATTAGGTGGACCTCATTTGATACAGTTTGATACAATGCAAGATAATCAAATTCATATAAAAATAGAACAATTTGGAATCAGGGAAATTATGGTAATATCAAAAGAGGATATTTCTGTGTTTGAATTAAATTCGATTTTTTCCCGAATTGAAAGATTGCTGATGTTATTTGATGGAACTTTTCTTAGTTTATCAGAAATACGGTTACATGGCACTGATGAGGCTGAGAAAAATAAACTTAATTCATGCAAAGAGCATCTTATGAGAGGACGATTATCTTATTTTTCTTCTGCTGATTTTTGTAGTTATAGTGTGGATAAATTACTTGAATTTGATACTACACTTGCTGCAGAACTTTTTGATAAATGGGAGAAATTGTTAGATGAACTAGATGTTGTACATCAAATGTATCTTTATTCTTTAAGTAATAGTGGGATAACGGTAGATGTTAAATGTGCGTTTTTAATCGAATTGGCAGAGCCTCTTGTTGAGATTGTAAAAGGACATACGAATTATTTCTCAACATTAATTCCTGGTGCTCGAGGTACAACCCTTAAAAGTTGTTTAGATGCATTGATTACAAAATATGGTGTGGATATTTTTGAAAAGGAATTATCAAATAACTCTGAGCAGTTTTTGTCAGCAATGGTTAATAGCAGAGTTAGAATAATGCATATCAAACGTGAACAAAGAGGGATATATTTTAATGGAAATGAATCTGTTCTGTATACATTAAAAATGAGTTTGTTATATCGTCGAATTATATTTGAGGTATTAGGTATTAGCGAAATTAATTATAGGGACAATTTGTTGAAATGTGTTTCAAGATTGGATAAGTGGAATGACGTTTTGGAACATTTTTTGTTGAAATTATCCAAATAAAGTCGGAGGAAAATATGGGATGAAGATTCAAGAAACAACACGGAGGTTAATAATAGATGAGTTGCTGATACATGGGTGTGTGTCTGGTCAAATGAATGTATCTGACTTTGTGCAGAGAGTATATCCTAAAGCAATGTGTATGCCAACTACGGATCATAGATTTGGAATGAAAACCGCTATTGATGATATTCACCAACATATGGACAACAATAATGACTGGGAATTTGAATATCTTTTTTGTTCCTATTTGGATTTACTTCATGTTGATGATAGTGATTTTATTTACTTCTTAGAACAATATACTCATCCAGTAATAAGAAGATATCATATTACTGAGAATCTTGAACGAATTGAGTTTGGAACTGAATGTGTGGATGCTATTAATAAATATTTAATTTATGATGGATATAAGTTAATACAATCTGGGCAGGTAGCAGGTAAAGTAATATATTCTGTTACAAATATCAATCCGGGAGTACAAGGAACTATTAAAAACATTATTTTTGCTTCAAAATATAAACCTGAAATTGTATTAGAGGATGCGCTAAATAATGATATAAAAATCATTAGTAATCAAGATAAATGCCTTGTATATGATAAAAATGTATTGAATACTGGAATATCGTGGAATGAACTTCAAAATTGGTATGATGATAAACTTTATATATTGGATACAGGTTTGGATTTAAAAGAGAGATTGAGAGAATCATTAGATTCCGCACCAGAATATTTGTTTTATGACACATATATTGAAATGATGGAGAAGTATAATGGGAAAATACCAGCACTATTACCACAAGTATACCTGTATTATGATCCTAAATTAGAGAAAAATAGGATAAAAAAAATATTTGAACATCAAAGAATGGATTTTTTGATGATTTTTTCTGAATCACAGAGAGTTGTAATTGAAATTGATGGTATTCAACATTATGCAGATTATATTCAAGGGAATAGTCGGCATTATGCTTCTGTAGATAAATATGCAGAGATGGTATCTGCCCAACGAGAAATGACTTTAGCTGGATATGATGTGTATCGTTTTGGAGGTAAAGAATTATATGATATGGCTGTTGGAAAAAAAGTTATAAAGAAATTTTTTAAAATGCTTTTTGAAAAATACGGATTTATAAATGAATAAATTGTAGTGCTGGAAATCACTTAGGTATAAACTTAAGTGATTTTCTTATACAAAGATTTACAGCGACAGAAGAAGGAAGGAGATAGAATTATATTGTAGAGATGAAAACGAATTAGAGCAGTAATGAAATGGTAAAAAGAATAGATTTATTAGCAGAAGGCAGTCCATAGCGGGCTGCCTTTTGTCGTGCAAAAAAATGAAAATATGGAGGTTTATTATGGCAGACGAAAGAACAGAAAAACAAAAAGTACAGGAAATTACAGACAAGTTGGAGGAAGAATTAAAGGAACTTTTTGAGAGTGAAAAGTACAAGACTTATCTTTCCACCATGTCAAAATTTCATAATTACAGCTTTAACAATACGTTACTTATCGCCATGCAAAAGCCAGAAGCAACACTTGTAGCCGGATATAAGGCATGGCAGAAGAATTTTGAAAGACACGTTAACAAAGGAGAAAAGGCAATCCGTATTCTTGCCCCTGCACCTTACAAAATTAAAGAGGAACGGGATAAATTAGACCCTGTCACAGGAGAAATGATGTTTGATGAAAACGGTATGCCTCAAAAGGAGCAGGTAGAGGTCACGATTCCAGCATTTCGTGCCGTGTCTGTATTTGATGTATCGCAGACAGACGGAAAGCCAATTCCGGAACTGGAAGCACAGGAACTTTTATCAACAGTGGAGGGATATGAGGACTTTGTGCAGGCACTTATGAATGTTGCCCCGGTTCCTATTGGTTTTGAGGATATTCCCGGCGATTCCAAAGGATATTTCCATACCGAGGAAAAGCGGATTGCAGTGCAGGAGAATATGAGTGAGAGCCAGACATTAAAGACAATGGTGCATGAAGTAGCTCATTCCATGCTGCATAATAAGGAAATCAATCGGGATGATTTGATAGAAGAACCTGCAAAGGACAGAAATACAAAGGAAGTAGAAGCAGAAAGCGTTGCCTATACGGTATGCCAGCATTTTGGCATAGATACCTCGGATTATTCCTTTGGCTATATTGCAGGGTGGAGCAGCGGCAAGGATATGAAGGAACTGAAATCTTCCTTGGACACCATACGAAAGACAGCATCGGAGCTTATTACAGGAATTGAGGGAGCATTAAGGGAATTGCAGCTAAATCGTGAGATAGAGCAGGAACAGAGTAAAGAGTGTATTCTGCTGATACAGAATGAGGATTTGACGGAGTTCAGCCTTGTAAATGTCCGTGGAATGGATACGCAGGAGCTTGTGGCTGCTCTTTCTAACATGAGTGAGGATGATAAACTCAGCATACAGGCATACTTGGAAAGCAAGGGTGCATGGACTACAGAGCTTGGTAATGATAAAACGAGAGAATTTGAGGAATATCATCTTGATGTTCATTACAATCTTGATACTGATGAGGTTATTGATGTAAAAGCAAAAATAGCAGAGCAGATTGACAATACCCTTTCTGTGATGGAACAGGCAGAGCAGCTTATCAATCAGTTGGAAGCGGAGAAAACAATATTTACATCAGATGAGCGAAACCTTATTGTGAATTATGCTTATAAGCTTGATGATATGGACAAGACAATGGAACTTGCAGAAAAACTGGCATATCAGCTTGAATATGCACAGCAGGATGTGGGTCTGACTATCATAGATGTACAGGCAGAGATTGATGCACTTCCAGACCCGATGATTGGTCTGTCTGAAATGCGGGAGTACGGTTATACATGGAATGAAATGCTGCCACTGACGCAGGAGAAAGCATTGGAATTATTTGACCATGATTTGCCTGTGTATCTGTTACACAATGATGGTTCGGAAACCACGGTAGAAGATAGAAAACAGATTACGGAGCATGAAGGAATTTTTGGCATAGAAAAAGGCGATTGGGAAAATGAAAGAAAACTTCGTTCCATGCAGGCTGAGCTTTTGGACAATGACATAAATAAAGAAGCACAGCTTTTGTACGGCAGTTCTGATAAGTACGGTATTTATCAGTTGAAGCACAATCCGGAACTGGATCATCTCCGATTTGAGGGCACAGAGTCTTTAAAACGAATGGGTATTACAAAAAATAATTTTGATGCAATCAAACCGGAAAACTATGAATTAATTTATGTAGGAGAGCTGTCTGAACTGCAAGAGCAGACACAGGGCGAAACACTGGAAGTAATCTATGAGAAATTCAATATAGATCATCCGGAAGATTACAGAGGGCATTCCCTGTCTGTCAGTGATATTGTGGTCCTGCATCAGAATGGGGGAAATAGTGCCCATTTTGTGGATCCTTTTGGATTTACCGGAATTCCTGATTTCATGCAGACATTGGAAGGAGTCAAAGAGCAGGAAGCGGAGATTGACACCTCTGGACAGGATGTCCATAAGTCAGAGTTGGAGAAACAGGAGAAGGAAACTTCGGACAACACGTTGGAAGATGGGGATGAAATCATTGACCTTGGTGATGAAAAGGAACAGGTGCTTGCAGATATGAAAAAGTCCTTGGAGATTGGGGAAGAAACCGAACTTGCCTTTCAGATTGCAGACCGCTATATCAGTATCCAAGAGGTGGATGGAGGCTATGATTATTCCATTATGGGAGCTGATTATAAGGAGATTGACGGTGGAGTTTATGACAATCCGGATGTGACAATTAGAGAGGCACTGACAGACATCATAGATGATTTGAAATCCGCTCCAGACCATAACGGAGCGAAAGGGAGTATTAAGGAAAAGGATGAGCTGATACCGATTGATTATGATGGATTGATGGAAAAGGTTGAGAAAGCCAATGAAGTTGTACCAAAAAATCAAGAGAGTAGCATCATAGCAGATTTCAGGGCAAAGACCAATGAAATGTTCCATGACATTAGTGAGATGAATCCGACAGAAATTGAAGAAACCATAAAATGCCATGTGCAGGCAAAGATTGATGAGTATGATATTGATGCCACAATCATTGATGCTGTTGTTGTAGGAAGCAGGTGCAGAGGTCTGGAGAAGGACAGCTCTGATCTTGATGTGGTGGTGGAGCTTTCCACGAATGAGAGAGAGGATGATTTGTTCAATGTGTTTAATGAGGACGGGTTACATATCGGTGAGGTAAAGGTTGACATCAATCCGATTACTGCCCAGCGTACCGGGACGCTGGAAACGTATCTACTACAGGCTGAGGAGTATCTGGAAAGTATCCGACAGGAAAGGGAGCAGGAGCTGACACAACAGATACAGACACAGGGCGAAATGGAGAAAGAAGAGGTTGAAGTAACATTGATGGTATCCGAGTGTGGAGAGTTTCATAATTTGGGTGAGTTTTATGAGAATATTCCTACTGTGGAGGAAGCAATCGCTATCTGGAAGCAGATACCACCGGAGCGAATGCATGGTATCCCTGCAATCGGCATCAATGTTCACAGACCGGGCGAAGAAAGCTATATGGATGATGAGGTTGACCTGTTATCGGGTAACCGGATTGATTTGGAGATATTAGAACATATCCCGAACATAACCAGTGAACCGAAGGCTATGGAAGTCATTGCAGAACTTGTGGCAAAGCTGCCTGAAATGGAGATAGATGGAGTTATGTCTGAAGATATGGAAGCAATGGTGTGGGAGAAGCGTATGCCGGATTTAGAACCTGCAGAACAGCTTGCTGTTGAAATTGACCGTTTTAGCTATGATTATGATGTTTATTTCTACCGCAACAACAACCTAAATATGACGGAAAGTGTGTCAGAGATTTCTGAGATGATAGTTCAAGGGAATACGGAGCCTATTACAGACTGGTTGAGCGAGGTTATTTCTGAGGGGGCTTTGCCGGATGAAATGCAAAGGGCAAAAGTATTGCTAGAAAAATTGGCTGAATACAAGCCTCTTGCCAAGATTGAAGAAATGGAAGAACAGAATTATAACATGATTGACAATGTGCTGAATAATGGTGCAGAGAAAGCACAGAGGGAAGAAAACAAAAAGGAGCAGGAACAACCGGTAGAAAAAGCATCCTTAAAATTGCGGCTTGCTGAGAAAAAAGCAAAGTTGTTATGTAATGATGGGAAAAATGAAGTAAAGGAAAATATAAAAAAGAGTCAGAGGGAATTACTTTAGTGTATAGTCGAGGGAGTAAACAGTTTCGCTATTTGAAGGGGCAATGTTTTGTTTACTGACACTTGCATGGGAATCACGGTAACCGGAAAGCATATCTCCTTCAAGGCTCTAGAAAACTTCAAAGTGGAATTTGTGGAGACATGATATGAGAAATATTTTGCATGCCATCCATCATGACTATCAAGTGGTGACACTGGAAAAAGAATGGGGGTGAATGAAATAATACTTTTTTTCTTGACAACCTAACAGCTGTTAGATAAAATGAATCTAACAACTGTTAGGTACAAGGAGAGTGCTATGGAAACAAAAGAGATTATTTTAAAAAAAGCGTTGGATATGTTTGCAAAATCAGGTTATGATTCCGTATCAATAAGAGATATTGCAAAAGCTGTGAATATAAAAGAAAGTTCTATTTACTATCATTTCAAAAATAAACAAGATATTTTAGACTCACTTGTAGAAAAGTTTGAGAGCCATATGAAAGAACTTACAGATATGTTGCAGGCATCAATGTCTGATTCACATAATGTTAACGCATTTTCATGGGATTGGCTACGGGAGTTTTATTTTGAACAATATTTATTTGATACATTTTGTAATCAAATGATGCGTTTTATGATGATTGAACAATTTCATAACGAAAATATGAGAATGTTGTATGAACGTTATCTATTTGAACTCCCTCATAAAATTCAAACACAATCATTTATGATGCTTAGCAAGCTTGGAATTTTGAGTGAACAACAAGCAATAAAAGTTGGGAATGATTTTTTTGCAAGTATTACAATGCTTACATTTAAATATTTATTAAATGGGAAATTGACAAAAACAAAAAAAGAAGCTTTTAGTGAAGAAACTTTCACATATATCAATAGAATGTTTCAGGAGGATTGAATATGTCAAATATATTAATTGTAGGCGCTAATCGGGGCATTGGTTATTACATGGCAATTCGTTTACTGGAAAAGGGAAACAACGTGACGGTTTTGGACATTCAAGACGACCACATAAGTGAATTAAAAAAGAGGTATCAGAATTCTCTTCTCATTATCAGATCGGATGCAACAGATGAGGATTCATTATCAGAGGGCATAAAAAAATCAATCAAAGAATTTGGAAATGTAGATATAGCAATTCACAATGCGTGCCTTTGTACGTTTGCTAATGAGCAAGATACAGGTTACGAAGTATACAAAAAAGTAATGGATGTCAATTATTTTGGAGCATTAAGACTTTCAAAATTAATTCTCCCATTTATGCGTGAGAAGAAAGAGGGTAGAATCATATTTACCAGTTCCGGTGTTGGGGTTACAGGCTTCGGTAATATATCACCTTATGTGTCTTCAAAAGGTGCAATAGAATCTCTTGCCAAATGTCTTGAGATTGAAAACCAAGATTATGGAATAACATTTCATATTATGCATCCGCCACTTACAAGTACAGCATCTTCTTCAGGACTTCCTGTGCCCAAAGAATTTATGGCCGATGCTGAAAAAGTAGGAAGAGGACTTGCTGATCATGTTTGGTCAAAGAAATTCGTAATCTGTCATTCTTTCAGTCAATCATTACAAATGAAATTATGTTATTGTCATCCGCTCTATATGGGAAAAATGATGTGGAAAATGACACAAAGAGCAATTTGAAGATAAATTGATGTTCTCTACACAAATTCCAGTTGTGCGCCAAGCTAAAGGTGTGTGGTCAAGCCGGTGGGAATCCGATTTATCCAAGCAAGGTTTAGCCAACCAGATAATAGCGAGTCTTAGGATGATGTTGGTAAAGGTATCTGACAAGTATAGATAGCAAGAAAACAGGGTTGAATAGTGATTGAACTTCGAGACGTTAACATCAGTCGGTCGATGTCCTAACTGATGCGGAAGATGATATCAGATAATGCGATATGACAAGTATTTATGGCACTGCGAAGTCAGAGAAAGCAAATGTATCAGAGTTTGCAAGTTGCCAGCAAGGAAGAGTTGACGGGTCAGATTTATAAATGCTTTGAATGCACTTAAGCCTATAAAATGCAGTCTTAAAAAGGCTACAAAATAGAAAATTAATTAAAATGAGTTATGCTAGGAGAAATATTGATATGATACAGGAAGAATGGATATTATGTCCCATATGTGGCAACAAAACTCGTGTCCGAATCAGAAAAGACACAGAATTGAAAAACTTTCCACTCTACTGTCCAAAATGCAGTCGAGAAAGTTTAATTGAAGTAAAAAATTTAAAAATAACCGTAATCAAAGAGCCAGACGCATTAGACGCAGAGCCGATGAATCAGTAATTATATTTTACTAATTTATCGGCTCATTTTTTATTGTTCAGGCATATTATTTCGATGAAGGACATTAAGAAAGTATTGAATCATAGGTAAGAGAAGTCCAATTTCCAAATCAGAACAGTCATATAACACTGCAAGCAATTTTTGAAAATTTTGATTTGGGTTATCGGATTCTGGATAAAAAATATTGTTGGTTGGAATTTTAAGGTATGTAATCAGAGCAACAAGTATTTCAAATTTTGGATTGCCACGACCAGCTTCTATATTGAGTATGGTACGGGAATCCAAATTTAAGATTTCAGCAAGTCTTTCTTGGGATAGTCCTTGTTTGGTACGAGCATCCTTTACAGCTTTCGCAAGAGCTTTTTTATAATCATGCATTGCAATTCACCTCGTTAGTAGTTTACATTACACATCGACAGGAGTGAATTACGTTAGAATACATGATAAATATGGAGTACAGTACATGATAAAACAAAAGTGGAAAATACGAAAAAACGGAATATTAGTAGAAAAAGCAGCAAGAGTTTACTACACACATCAAGGTGTATCGCAACGAAGTGAAAAACTTCAATGTGATACACCTTTTTTAATGGGAAAAATCAGAGAGTAGTTTGGTCCTTTTCTGTTTTCCTGTCGCTAATCTGCTGAACATGCGAAGTACGGTTAAGATATTGATTTAGATTATCTAATTTCCTGTTAAAAGCATTGATTTCTTTCTCCGCAGATTTATAGGTTTTCTGTAAGGTTTCTTTCTTGGAATACAAAGAATTGTATTCGTTATGGAGCTTTTCAATATCAAGCGTTTTAGGGTTGATTCCAAGACGTTTTAGCATATTTTCTGCACCGTCATGGAGTAGAAGTTCTGTTTCGTGACTTCGCAGGTAAGCATCTGGATTTTTGGATTTCTGATACCGGACATGATAGATATGATTGGACTGATATTGTTCGGCATATTTCAAAATCTGTCCTAAATCCTTTAACTGATGCTCGGTTTCCACAAGACTGTTTCGTGCAGTTTTGGCAAGAACCGACTTAGATGCAAGCAGTTTTTCCAGCTCAGCAATGGAGCCTGTTTCACTGTAACTGCTGGCAGCAATCTTTAGGTTTTGGATGTCCGCCCAAGCTTTAAGACCGGGACTTTGTTCAAACTTTTCTTCTGAGGTGTCAATGAGCTTTTGGGAAGAAAAATCTTTGACAAGCTGCTTCTTTCTTGTAGGAAGTGGAATACGTTTTTTAGGCTGTATCAATGCCTTTGCTTCGATCCGTTCCTTAATTCGTTCTTTGGTGTATTCCGAACCTAAAGAGTTGGCTCTGCCACGGATAAAATGCGCACAGTCAAGTGGTCGGAATGAGATATATTTTAAAGATTTTGCATCAAAGGTTTCACCTTTTATCTCATATCCTTTGGCACGGATAAGGTCAAGAAAGTCCTCATAAGTATCAGCAGTTTGGATGGCTTCGTCAATGTCATTTTTGAGCCTGGTTTTCCATGAGGAATTGCTTTTATTGGAGAGCCATTCCTTGTATGTTTTTCCACGCTGGTCAGTTGGTGGCAGAACGGATAACTGATGCTCGGAACACAGCTCATCATTCATATGCCGGATGTGATAGTAGGTCTTTTTACAGTCATGGTATTTCTCATGATTGATGTTATCTGCAGCACAGAAAATGATGTGGTTATGAACGTGTCCTTTGTCAATGTGGGTAGCCACAATGTAAGAGTATTTTCCTTCCAGAAGTTTATCGGCAAGCTCTATGCCGATTTGATGAGCTTCCTTATAAGATACTTCTCCGGGCATAAATGCCTGTATCAGATGAAATGCTTTGTTTGGGTCTGCCTGATTGGTTTTTGACAGGGCAAACTTGAAATCAAAAGCAGCAGTTTCCGGACTGCATCCAAAGGAAGAAATGAGAATGCTTTCATCTGTCTTTGCTGGGTTGCAGATGTAATCTACTGCTTTATTGACGGTTGCTTGGATAGCATGGATTTTTGTGATTGCCATACCTGTTTCATCAGCTCCTTTACTTCTTTTACATCGGCTTCATAGACGTTGCCCGTGGCGTTCATACGCTTGGAAATCTGGTTTAAATTGTTCCCGATGCGAGAGAGGATTGTGTTGTATTCCCGTAGGTGTTCATAGTTTACATCATAGACATATCCGTACAAAATCAGATGCCGGATAAAGGCGGATTTGCTTTTCATATTGGAGGCTTTCCACTTCTGCTCTAGGATGTACTGTTCATCATCGCTCAGATATATTTTCAATTCATTTTGTCTTTCTCTTTTTGCCATTGCTTTGTCCTTTCCCTTCCTTATTTATAAAGAAGATTTCGTAATATGCCGTACCCGGCGGTGTGCTTTTTGAACGTAAAAATTCAGAAATTCGCGTGGAGTAATTGCTGAGTTTTGGAGTGCAAAGGGGGTCAGGGGGATATGCCCCATGCAAGCCAATTTTCTCAAGCTTCTACTTGGAAGAAACTTGGGGAAATGGTGCCTGTGAGGGAACACAGGCAGTGCTTGCTATCTTTGGCAAATTGCCCGAAGGGAATTTGCGAGTTTTAGGCTGCATAGGCAGCCTGTCCAAAACTCATACGGGCGTTACCGCCCATTTATGGACAGCGTCCGGCTGTCCGTCTCCGTAGAACGGCATAGGTAATAAAAAAACTGCCACAGCTCATAGCAGGCATCAGATGCCCGTGAAGCTCCATAGCAGTTTGTGTGTCTTTTTATGAATTTGTGATTTTATCCATAAAAGATTTTAGCAACCAGAAGCTACAAAGTCAATAAGAGAAAGCAGGAGAGAAAAGAGTATTTATTTTGGGATAAGTTGAGTTGATTGGGTCAAAAGCGGTTGCGGAAAAAAGCCTGTTTTAATATGAAAGTTTTTTTCCGGTTCGTTTTTTACAATGAGATTGGAGAATTTACAGAAAGGAGGTAAAGCATGAATACGGCAGATCGCAGAGCTGAAATAATAAATATTCTGATTGTCAGACGTCGCATTACGGCGAAAGAACTGGCAGACGAATTTAATGTTACGGTTCGCACAATACAAAATGATATTCAGGCTTTATCTCTTGGTTTTCCAATCTATACGAAACAGGGAGGCGATGGTGGAATTTTTGTTGGAGAGAATTATAAGCCGTATATGAATACGCTGACTCATCTTGAACTGAAAGTTTTACAGGAAATGTATGAACTGGCAGAGGGGATACATAAGAAAGTTTTATTTCAGGTTATCTGCAAGTATGGACCGAATAAGCTGGAACTCTAATCTTGTCATTCCGCTAAAGAACATAATTTTTACAACACCGTTCATAGCAGACGGAAGTGTGATTATGTGCTTTTTGGACTGATAAGTCCAGAGTTGATTTTATCCAAAATGCAGGCAGAAGCCTGTGAATGTACCTTGACAATTTCATATACAAATGCGTACAGGACGTGTGGAATATGTGGAGCCACTATGCGGACACGCCAAGAGATACCTGCTTTCTTTTATAGAGAAGGTTCATACGAAGGAATACTGAAACTTGGTATTGAAGTTAAGGTAAGTAGCGAGGAATGTCTGGCAAAATGTGTAGCAGTTGCACGGGGCAAAGATACATATTTTTGATAATGATACTTCCGGATAAATCCGGTCAATTTGGATGACGGTGCGATACCGATGTGGGCAGAGTAATGACCTGCCACCTGTATGGATTTTTTGTTATCTGCTGATGAGAGATAGGAGCATGGGTTCCTGTTTATCATGGGCAGATAAAGTGCTGCCTATAGAATTTGGAGGTGGATATTATAGAAAAGAAAAAGTTGCTGAGATACAGTATGCAATTGTCTATGTTAAGGCAACTGTTGAGTATGAAGCTAATCAATGATTTTGAATATGAAAAAATAAAGAAACGCTTGATGAGAGATTATGGTGTGGTATCCAATATTACGACTTGACTTACTGCCTGTATTGCAATATAATAATTATGCACACTACGGTGGGAACACAAAAAGGAGAAAATATGGAAGTAGAAGTTATTAAAGCCAATAATCCATTTGACGAATCTTCCAAAGTAAGGAAGGTTGACCGCCTGAGAGTAGCTGCATATTGTCGTGTAAGCACAGATGATGAGGATCAGATAAAGAGTTATAATTCAATGGTTAAATACTATACTGATTTTATTCAGAATAATAAGCAATGGGTATTTGCAGGTGTGTATGCAGATAAAGCTATTACAGGAACAAAGGTGGATAAAAGAGAAGATTTTCAACGGTTGATACAAGACTGTATGGATGGTAAGATTGATATGGTTATTGCAAAAAGTCTTCCACGTTTCGCCAGAAATACATTGGACACATTAAAATATGTCAGAATGTTAAAGGAAAGAGGCATTGCAGTTTATTTTGAAGTAGAAAAGATAAACACCATGAAAGATGGCGAATTCCTTATGACTATATTAAGCTCTGTTGCACAGCAGGAAGTTGAGAATACTTCGGCTTATGTGAAAAAGGGCTTGAAGATGAAAATGAAACGTGGGGAGTTAGTCGGATTTCAAGGTTGTCTAGGTTATGATTATGATGTTGAAACAAAATCTCTTTCAATCAATGAAGAGGGTGCTGAGGTAGTAAGATATATCTTTGATAGGTATGTTGCTGGTGCAGGCAGTACCATGATTGCGAGAGAATTGAACGAGCAGGGGATAACGACCATGAAGGGAAATGATTGGACATCATCGAGCGTAATGGGAATTATCAACAATGAGAAATACAAAGGCGATATTTTGCTGGGAAAGACATTTACGGTCGATCCTATTTCAAAGAGAAGATTAGAAAATCTTGGAGAAGAAGATAGATTTTATATCAAAGATCACCATAAGCCGATTGTTTCAGAAGAAACCTTTGCTAGAGCACAGGAAATCAGAGAACGCAGAAATGGTGGAAGAAAATCCCCTACACCGGGGAAACGAGAAAAATATAGCAGACAGTATGCATTTAGCTGTATGTTGGAATGTGGTTTCTGCGGAGCAAGTCTTTCCAGACGAAGATGGCATAGCAGTTCAAAATACAAGAAAACAATATGGCAATGTGTAAAGTCAACGAAAAGTGGCAAAAGATATTGTCCGGATAGTAAAGGAATACCAGAACAGGTAATAGAAGAAGCTTTTATTGAATCCTATAAAATGCTTTGTTCTGATAATAAAGATGTATTAGAAGAATTTATTACAAGAGTTGAAAAAACTTTGAATGAGGATACCGCAAGAGATAAACTTATGAAATATCAGAAAAGTGCAGATAATCTTCAAACGAAGCGGAAGGCACTTTTGGAGAAATACTTAGAAGGAATTGTTTCACAGGATATATACGAAGAAACAGATGTTGGATATGAGAGAAAGTTATCCGACATAAGAGCGAATATAGAAATGCTGGAACAACAAATGGAAGATGAGGTATCTCTGAAACGACGAGTGGAGGATTTTAAGAAAGCATTATCACAAAATGAAGTGCTTCAAGAGTTTGACAGAGGTATTTTTGAAAGTATTATTGAAAAAGTCATAGTCGGTGGCTATGATGAAGATGGAAACAAAGATCCCTATAAAATTACTTTTATATATAAAACAGGATTTAGAAACGAGGTTGGAAACGCAAAACAGCGTTTTGACAAGACAAAGAGCGTAGGGGATAAGGCAAAAGAATTGTGTTCCCATATCGCAGACGAGGTAAAAGATGTGTGTTCCTATGTTAGTGACAACACAGGTAGAGACTGTAGTCCTTTTGGGTAGGAAAATGGTCGATGATAGGAATATTGAATATGAGTATGTTGATTATGAGCCTAAAGATAACGAATATATGCGTAATACAAAGGGTTCAGCAACGTATGCAGAGATAAAATCATGGATAAAGGAACAGTATAATGTTTCTGTATCGAATCTGTATATTGCACAGGTGAAAGATTCATGCGGATTTGAGAAGCGTGAAAACTATAATACAGGTGCGGAAGGGCACAAGGTGCCACAATGTCCTGATGAAAAGCGTGAGCTGATTATGGAAGCATTTAAGCATTTCAGGATGATATAAATTGTAGTACTGTATAAAAATTCAGTGAGAGAAGATGGAGATTGTATCTGTCTTCTCTTTTTTTGTATGTGTGAAAAAAATTTTTTTAAGCTAAAAAGCCTGATAAATGAACAGATTTGCGAAAGAACGTGTTTCCATTGTGTAGGAAAGCCTTGCAAATAGAAGGACATCAAGAATAAACTCATGGAAAAGGGAGTACCGGAAGGAGAAATTGCATTTATCCATGATGCGAATACGGAACTGAGAAAAGCGGAGCTGTTTGCAAAAGTAAGAAGCGGACAGGTTCGTTTTTTATTGGGTTCCACAGCAAAAATGGGAGCCGGAACCAATGTGCAGGACAGGCTTATCGCACTGCACCATCTGGATGTGCCGTGGAGACCTTCTGACATTGAACAGCAGGAGGGACGAATCTTACGACAGGGCAATCAGAATGACAAGGTTAAGATCTTTCGTTATGTTACGGAAGGTACGTTTGACAGTTACTCCTGGCAGCTCATAGAGAACAAGCAGAAATTCATCGGCCAGATCATGACCAGTAAATCCCCGGTGCGAAGCTGCGAGGATGTGGATGAAGCGGCACTTTCCTATGCAGAGGTAAAGGCACTTGCCACAGGCAACCCATATATCAAGGAAAAGATGGATCTGGACATTCAGGTATCGAAGCTGAAACTGATGAAGGCGAACCATACAAGCCAGAAATACCGTCTGGAAGATAACATTACCAAGCATTACCCGCAGCAGATCGCTATTTTCAAGGAGCGGATCAATGGTTTTACTGCGGATATGCAAAAATATGAGCAGAATAAGCCATTAGATAAAGAACAGTTCTCTATAACCATCGG
>ERZ773158.632-NODE-632-length-40041-cov-7.191117_pt1 | contig 40041 bp, 66 predicted proteins | sample MGYA00511918_ERZ773158 | MGnify/ENA primary metagenome ERZ773158 (study PRJEB29015, sample SAMEA2737876) | human gut metagenome | biome: human gut; feature: human-associated habitat; material: faeces | place: China | collected 2012 ...
TCTGGCGGTTTCCAAAAGTGCCTCCAGCGGGACTCGAACCCACCGGCGAAAAGCCTCAGCCACCAACCGTTTCAACGGTTCCATCGACACCTTGCGTCACGTTTGCCCACATTTTGCCCACATTCCGCGAAAAAAGCAAACCACCCATCCTCTCCGACAACTCGTCCAGATCATCGTCGAAAAGGTCGGCATACACGTCGAGCGTCATGGCGGCGGACTTGTGCCCCAATTGCCTTTGCACGGTCTTGACATTCGCGCCGGACTGCACCATGAGCGAAGCGGCCGTATGTCGTAGATCGTGAATCGTCATGTGGCCACGCTCCACGCCCGCGCGACGAAGAGCCACCGCGAACCATCCATCGCTTCGCGTCGGATTCCAGCCGTTTCCCATCGGCTCGTCCAAAGGCTCGCCGGGAGCGGTGAAAAGGAAATCGGACGGCCTGCGCCCCTCGCATTGCCTGGCGAGCAGTGGACGCAACACCAGTGGGAACATCACCGAACGTCCATCATGGGTTTTCGGATCCGTCTCCACCATCTCGCTGGACAGTCTGGTGATGCTACGCCAGATGTGGAGCCTGCATCGTTGCAGGTCAACGTCCTCCACACGCAGTGCGACGAGTTCGCCCCAGCGCATGCCGCACAGGCCCAAGGTCAGCACGATCGGCTCACGCCAACCGCACTGCATCGCCACACGAGACAATTCGTCGGCCGACAGATAGACATGCTTCCGCACCTGCTTTCGCGGCAGCTCGATGCCGTCGCATGGATTGTCGTGGATGCACCGATCGGCCTTTGCCCTCTCCATGAGACTGCGGAGCAGATTCTCGGCGCGAATCGTCACGGACGCGCTGCGCCGTCCGGCCAGATCGGTGACCCACCGCTGCACTTCGTCGCGTGTGATTGACTGCATCTCCCTCATGCCCCACTGCGGCTCCACATGCACGCGCCAAGCGTCTTCCAGCGACTTGATGTAGCTTGGCTTCGCTTTGGTCTTCTTGGCGGCCAGCCACGGCTCCCAGAAGTCCTCCACGAGCCTGCGCCCGGCCTGTGGGTCGATGTAGGCTCCGACGCTTTTCGCGGTGGTCACATTGGCCGCTCCCCACGCATCGGCGTCCATCTTGCGTTTGAAGCCACGCCTTCCGGTGGATGAGCCGTCGGGCTTGCGGTAGCGCACCTCGTATCTTTTTCCGGCTTTGGTGGCGTATTGGCGGATCGTGTAGGCCATGCTCTCCCCTTCGTTTGCGTGGCATCAAGTCTATCAATCCACTGATTTTTCCTGTGTTTTCTTGTGTTTTGACTTGCATTACTTTATTTACTGTGCTAATATAGTTTATATCAAGGAAAGGAGGTGAACATGACACCATCGGAGATAATCACCAGCATCTCGCTTCTCGTCGCGAGCATCGCGGCCCTCATCAAAGCAGTGACCGGACTCATCAAGGAGATGAGACGGAAACCGAAGAAGAGGAAGTGAGCAAGGGTTCCGGCCAGACCTAGGGGCCGGAACCCCATATCTCCGATTATGCCATGGGACATCATGAGAACGGAATCGATAGTCAGCGCGGTGTTCGCGCTCGGAACCGCCGCCAGCGCATGGTTTGGCTGGCCGTTCGCACTCACCGCCGGATGTGCCATCGTCAGCGCCGTCTTCGCGCTCATCGCCGGAAGGAAGGACTGACATGGCCGTCGAATACCTGAGCGTCACCGACGTGGCCAAGCGCCTCGGCATCAGCACCGCCGCCGTCAGCGCCTACAAGCTCCCCCAGCCGGACGCCACCATCGGACGCACGCGCGGCTGGCTCCCCGAGACCATCGACCAATGGAACGCGCAGCGCCCAGGACGCGGCGTCGGCGGAGGCAGGCCACGCAAACGCAAACACAAGACCGAATAAACACGAAAACGCCCCTCCCCCAGCTTAAGAGCTGAGAGAGGGGCGATGTTACATGTGGGCGCAAAATATTCCAACAGGATTTAAACTGCGCGATTTTTTCATGCGAGGTTTTCGATGATCCGCTTCTCGGAATCGCTGAGCGGCCATACCGTCACATCTTCCGCGGCCTTCAGTTCCGCGGCCTTAGCTTCGCTCAGGAGATAGCCGCCGCCGTAGATGGCCTTCTTCACGGCCTTCTGCGAGTCGAGAGCCCTCGTGAACGCAACGTCCGAAGCCTTGACGCAGAACTCGACCTGCCTGCCGATCTTCCCGAGCCTGCTCACGGTAAGCAGTTCACGCGGATACGCGTATTTCGGCGGATGCCTGCGCTGCTCTTTCCTGACGCGCTTCACGGTCTCGTCGATCGCGTTGGCCAGATCCGGCGCGGTGCGGATCAGGTCATCACCGAAACTCGTCACGAACGACGTGTTGACCTGCGCGCCGTTCGCGTATTCGATGGTCGAATCCGTGACGATCATGTGCGCCCCATTGCGCGACGTGCTGGAGAAGATCGTGAGATACGGCGCGAACAGGAAGAACGGAATTTGCTCCGTCCGATAGAACGTGCAGATCTTCGACAGGATGCTGAACGGCGGATTATCCACAACCACCGCACCGCCCGAATAGTCGAACCGCTCGTAGTCGCCGCCCGGATAGAACGGGCGCACCACCTTGCTGGGGTCTATACCGTATTCCCGGCAAGCCCAGTCTTTTATCACCCCATACACTGCGGGGGGGGTGTAGCAGTCATCCGTGGTCTTCTTCGGCTTGAATTTCTCCACGAACGACCCATAATCGTCAATCGTCTGCTGTCTGATGCCCATTTTGAAAGTCCTAAAAGCAAAGCCCCTCCTCCATGATGGAGAAGGGGCAAAAGTTAAAAAACGGGTGTAAAAAATTCCACGGACACTACAGTGCCGCAAATTTTTCCACATCCGAGTTTGAGTCTCACGCCAAAAAAATTAATCACGGCGCAGCGGATTGTAGGCTACTCCGAGACCGCTGGCGATGAAGCCGGCCACGGTCGAAATGTAGCCGCCGATCGCGGCGTCGCCGAAGGTCATGAAACCCAAGCCGACGCATGAAGCGATAAGACCGGCAACGTAGACCACGGTGCGCACGCCCTTGGAAAAGACGGGCGTGTAAGCCGTCGGCTGCTGGTTGTCCTGACCATCCTCACGCTCGTTGGTCAGATTATTGACGGTGGTCTCCAAAGTCGTCGGAGCTGCATGCTGAGCCATCTGTCCTCCCTCAGAATCGGTTTTGATTGAGTGCTGTCTGCAAGGCCCGAGCCGTGCCGGGGCCGAAGCTCGCATCCTGCGCCAGACCGTAATGCGCCTGGATGGCGCGAATGGTGGCCGGACCGAGCAGTCCGTCAGCGCCGCAGCCGAGTCGGCGTTGCACGGCGCGGATCAGATCACTGCCGCCAGCACCGTAGCGGACCACCGAGCTGTCGATTGCCGGACGCGCGTAGGTCCTGCCGTCCGGCACCTGCTGGCCGCTGATGATGCCATCCACCGTAGTGCCCATGACCTGCTGCCAACGGCGGACAGTGGCCGGACCAACATTGCCGTCCACTGCGATAGCACCGGAATTGGCGGCTGGAGCGGAAGACTGGGCGCCCTGGTATCTCAGATAGCAATTCCACGGGTAGCTGTAATAGCCCCTGATATTGGTCTCGCGGCCGGTCTGGTCTCCGGCCTTGCCGTATGCGGTGCCACGCTCGCTGATGGACGCCTGCGCGAGCCTGCCGCCACCAAGATAGACCGCGACGTGGTGCACATCGTTAAGCAGGATGTCGCCCGGCTGCGGATTGCCATTCGCGGGCAGACGCTTCCAGCCGCGACGAGTCAGATTGTCGCTCAGATTGCCGGTGTAGGTGGCCGTGCCGGTATCGAATCCCGCCTCGCGCAAGGCGTGGATGACCAGACTGGAGCAGTCGCAGTTGCCCGCCGATGGGTTGAAGTTCCAGCGGTCCGCCTGCGAATAGCCCAAGTTGGCCACGGCGCACCAGTAGCGCATGCGGTTGATCAAAGTGCCGACGCTCGCCATGCTCAGTCCTCCAATCCCTCTACGGCCTTGGCCGCATCCTCCTCGGACACGACCGGAATGTCTGCGGGCGGCAGACTGTCGCCCTGCGGTGTCATTTCAGGTGTCATGACGGTATCGTCCATGACGCTCTCCCTTCCGCCCCTTCACGGGGCAAATAGAAAAGCCACCCCGTAGGGTGGCCTTGGTTTTGAAAAAAATCGATGTCAGCGCATGTGCGCCGAATGGTTGAAGATCAGGATGAGCGCGAGCAGGATGAGATACGCGCCCAATGCGACTGGGCCGCTCATTGCCGGTCCTCCAAGTATTTTTCGGCGGCAGCGACTATCCAGCATTGCGCGTCCAATTTCTCAAGCTTCGACAGCTCGTAGCTGACGGCCTCGCTGTGGTCGGTGTCCTTGTCGCCGTAGATCAGGCTGATGATCGTGTTTTTGATCGTGTCCCGGCAGAGTTCGTCCATACGGTCGTCGATTTTCGATGTCCGCTCTCCCAAGGTCCGGGTCTTGGCGAAATGCTGCGAGAGCGGACTGTCGTATGGCAGGCGTTCGGGCCGCACGTGCGCGTACAGGCCGGTCGCCAACGCGTCCAAAGCGCCCGGCCAAACTTTAAGTCCGAGCGTGATGAGGGCGCACGCGCCGCCCACACCGCCGAAACCGGCTAGAAAATTCTGCAACACATTGCATCTCCTTAAAAAATCAGTTTTGCCGTGGCATGATGTCGCCGTCGAACCAGTCAAGGCCGTACTGCTGCAAGCGTTTCCAATCGTCCTGCGAGTACAAGCCGATCCGGTTGACCGTCGCTGAAACGCCCTTGCCGCCGCTGCAGTGCAGCGAGCAATTGCCTGTGCCCTTGTAGACGCCAGCCAATGTCGTGGAACTTTTATATATCACCTGGCAGCCTTCCAGGTCGAAGGCGTCGCGTCTGTCCGTGTTGAAATCAACCGCAATCACACAGCCTTGTTTGATTCCGTTCAATACCGCAGCCCAGACGTTGGCGTTGCCGGTGTAGACGTATTTGCCGTCGCTGTTTTGATTGGCGTCACAATTCCAATTGTCGAGTTGCCGCAAGGCTTTTGGATCGGCATATAGGTTGGTGATGAGGCTCATGCCATCACCCCCAAGAGGGTCAGGCGCGCGGCATCGTATCCCCGGTGAAATATCCGATGCCGTCGAGCAGGGTCTTGTTCGCCTGGTATTCGCCCAGCTCGCACAGGACCATGCTCGACACCTTGACGGTCGGACTGCCGGATATGACATTGTAGTTCATGCTCATCGGATTCGATGCCGTGGCCGTGAAGGCCCATCCGATGCGTTGACTCTTGCTGAAGATGCCTGGACAGGAGGCTATCGTGATGGAGCCGCCCGACACGTCCAGCCAGACCGTGCACCAGTATGCGACGCCAATCTGCTTTCCGACGGTCGAAATCGGCGTGTACTCGCCCGGCTTCAGCGTGACGTTGCGTCTTGGATTGCTTATCAGGTTCGTGATTATCATCGGACATCACCCGCCCGACGGACGCTCCTATGCGCGCGGCATCGTGTCGCCCGCGAAGAAGCCCGGAAGCCCCCCCCCAACGGCGGCGTCATACGTGTCGGCACGCTCGATGAGAATATCGCTCATCATGCCTATCGCGCCGACCACGCGGCCTGCTGCGATTCGGACGAGCAGCTGGTCAGTGTTGGATGGGATGGTGATGTTCTGGTTGATCGTGATGGTCATGTCGTCACCTACCGGCACGTCCAATAACATGCGGTACGTGCCGTCCACTCTGGCGTAGATTTGAAAATCGGCGGTGGCTTTCTGCGCGTAGGTTAGTGCGTGCACGTGGTAGGTTCCGGCAGGCTGCAGTCGCGATTCCAACAGGGTGTATTGTCCGTAGTTGTTACCGGCCGCGACGCTGGTGGCCCGCAACCAATTGCGGTTGTTCACGACCGGGTAGTCGATCTTCGCGTTGTTGCCCGTCTCGATTTTCATGGTGCCGGTGATGAGCGGGTCGGGAAACCAGTTAATCCTCTGCATTCGCAGCCTCCTTATCAAGGCTGTTATCGAGACTGTCGAGCACATCCTGCGGGATCAGTTTCATGGCCGCCGCGAGTTGGCTGGTCAGGATTGCGATTTGCTTGTTGAGTGCGCCGATCTGTTGCGAGAGCTGGTCGATGACGTCGTTCGCGTCGGCTGGAATCTGCTGAGTCAAAATGTCTCCTTAAATACGAAACCCCCGCAATCCGTGTGGATTGCAGGGGTTGAAAAACCGGGAAATACGGGTTAGTCGGCGGCGGTCATCGTGTCGATACGAGTCACGGCCTTAAGCTCTTCCAAGGTGAGGGTGCGTCCGAGATTCGTCTTCACGTCCGTGATTGTCACGGTCTTGCCGGTCTGGTCGAACGTGGCGAGCACGCCACGCTGGTAGTCGCGCCACGATTCGGCGGTGCCGTCAGCGCTGGAATATTCGAGTCCGAGGCGGCACAATTCCGCCTTCAGGCTCTCGGACGGCGGGCGCAGGTCAAGCACGCCGGAAGCCGACACGTCGGAATCATCCTTGCCATCACGACCGGCAAGAGCGGTGACGTTCCCCGCCTGCACGCTGTCCGCAGTCAATTTGTCCGTTGCCACAGCGTCGGCCGTCAGCTTCACGGTCGTCACGCCGTTGGCCGCGATCTTGTCCGCCGTGGTCGCATTCTCATTGTTTTCGTCAGCCATAATCAATCTCCTTAATTCTGTTGGCTTTGCCTTGGCATGAGCGCTTCGTAGAAGCGTTCCTCGCATTCGTCCAAATCAGCACGCATGGCTTCGGTGGCGAAAAGCCTTCCGATGGCCTTGGAGTCCACGCAATCCGTGTCGATGCCGGTTGTCGGCGTCGCATCGGCCGCTTCACCCGACAGCATGGCCGCCTGGACGGCCGCATCCGCATCGTTGGTAATCGGCGGCAGTCCCAAAGCCGTCCTCGTCCGGTTGCGTGCGGCCGTCATCGGATCGTCCTGCACCTCGCCACTGTCGGACATCATGGACACGGATTCCGCCGCAGTATCCGACAAGGCCGCCTCCAAACCCTCATAGGCGGTCGTGTACGCGTTACGTCCGGTCTGCGGATCGTACGAGCCGGCCGATTCGCGCGCCTGCATCATGGCCGCGCACGTCTCGGCGACGCTCGTCGTGCCGAGCAGAGCCCGCCATGCGGCGATAGCGTCCATGCCGCACACAAGCCCCTGTTCTCCGTTTTTCTCCGCGCGGATGATGAGGTTTCCACCTTCCACGACCGTTTGCATGATTCCTCCTTTATTTGGTCAGCCAGGCGATGGCATTGACGTACATGTCGCCCTTATAGGTGCCGTTTCCGGCGTTGTATCCAATGACCTGCATCGATCCAGCGCCGCCGGTGTTGCACACGTGCATGAAGATCGATCCAAAGTTGAGGTCGGCATTGCACACGCCGTAGTAGCGTCCGTATTTCGTCGGCGTCCATGACCACGTTGTCTGTGGCACGGTGAAGTCCGCGGTCAACGTCGCGTTCTGGTAGATTCGCCAATTGGTGCTTTGGAATGTGTGGCGGCCGTTGATGCCGCCGAGATATCCACCAAGATACACGTATCCGGTGCTGATGTCCGAGACCACGCCGACCTCGCCGTTCGCATCCGACGCGGTGCACCACGTCTTCGCTTTCGCACCGTATGCCTTGACGCCGATTTCGCAGAGCAATCCAGAATCGCTGCGCACGTCCAAATACGCGCTTGCGCCTGATCCGCCGACGCCCTCCATGTCGAGCCAGGCACTGCTCTTCTTGCTGGCGTCCGCCTCTTCCCAATTCGTGCTAGCTGAAAGGTATGCCTTCGAGGTGATGCCGCTGCCGGTCGCGCCCTTCGACCGTGGCATCGACTGGAGTCGGAGCTGCGTGCCCGGATCGTTCTTTGCCACATGTCCGCTCCACAAGTCCAGCTCGCTCATCGTGCCGACCTCACTCGACTGGATCACCGACGCGATGGCCGGATACCGGTAGTAGCCGGTCGAGCCGTTGTAGGCGGGGAATTCAATGCCGTCGCCCACGAACGTCTCCGAGCCGCTGATCGCATACGACTGGTAATCCGGGCTGATTCGGATTCTGTGCCCACTCGTGCGTGTCTGGAACGTACCAGTCAGCACATTCGACTTGCCCTCGCCGTCAAGATAGACGGTCTGGTTATGGTTGGAATCCCACATTTGCAATGCGGTCGAATTAAGCTTCACGCCAGTGTTCGCAGCCTCGCTGGACTGGAATATCGCGCCGGTGAAGACATAGCCCTTGAACTGGCCTGCCGCCACCTTGTCGGACGTGATGGTGCCCGCCGCGATCTTGACGGCCGTCACACTGTTTGCCGCGAGCTTGTCGGCGGTTATGGCACCGGTCACAATCTTGGACGCATTGACCGAATTAGCAGCCAATTTGTCGGCATTCACGACACCAGCCGCCAAGGCAGCAGTGGTCACGGCATTAGCCGCAATCTCCCCGGCCTGAATCTTGTGGACGTTGAGCAAGGCCACGGTCATATCTTCCGTGACCTTGAGCTTCGCGGTGGTGACGCTGTTCGCGGCAATCTTGTCTGATGTGATGGCCAGTGCGACGATGTTCCGAGCCTGCACCGAGTTGGCGGCGAGTTTCGCGGCGGTCACCGCATCAGCCACCAATTTCTCCGTCGTGACGGAGTTCGCGGCGAGCTTGTCCACTGTGATGGCATTGGCCTTGACCTTCTCGGCGGTCACGGAGTCGGCGGCGAGATGCTTCGCGGCCACCGTGCCAGCAGCGAGGATGTTGTTCGCCACGAGGTCGAATGGCTCGAATCTCGTACCGTCCCACGTCAGGACTTCCACCACACGATCGGACAAGGGCACCAGCACGCTCGGAGAAGCGTTTGGCGCGCCGGTCCAGTACGTGTAGAAGTCGGCGAGCAGTGAGGGGCTTGCGTTCTTCTCGCCCTGCCAGCGAGTCCAATACTTTTGTGTGCGCCACCACATGTCGCCCGGCTTCAAGCCGTCATGCGCGGGTTCGTCCGGACCACGGTAGATCAGGTTCTTGCCGTCCGCCGTGGTCTGAGCCTTTTTCGCGGCGGCCTGCGCCTGATTCGCCTGAGACTGCGCGTTCGCGGCGGCGGTCGAAGCCTTGTCGGCGGTGGACTGCGCGGTTTTGGCCGCATCATTCGCCTTGACAGCCGCATTCGCGGCATCGGTCGCGGCCTTGTCGGTCACAGCCACCCAAGCACTGCCATTCCAACGCTTCGGCGTGTTCGCGCCTCCAGTCGTGTCAATCCACAAGGTCGAAGCCTTGCGCATCGACGTGGCCGGTGCCGTGCTCTGGATGAGCACGTCGGCCTTGCCGTTAGCCACGCCAGCCGCCGCCGCAGCCGCCGTATTCGCCTTCTGCGCAGCGTTGGCCGCGTCCGTGGCGGACTGGGCCGCACTGTCTGCGGTGGCCTTCGCCTGCGTGGCCACGCTCGAAGCGTTCGAAGCGGTGGCCTTCGCATCCGAAGCGTCCGTCTTGGCCGAAGCCGCGTCAGACTTGGCAGCATTGGCCGAAGCATTGGCGGTGTTAGCTAGCGTCTCAGCATTGCCAGCGGTCTTCTTGGCGCTCTCGGCGGCGGTCTGGGCGGCATTGGCCGCGTCCTTGGCCTGACCGGCGGTCGCGGTGGCGCTCTTCGCAGCCGTCTGAGCCGCATTGGCGGTGTCCTGTGCGGTCCTGGCCGCACCATTCGCCGTGTCAGCCGTGCCCTGAGCCGTCTTGGCGGCAGCAGCGGCATTCTCAGCAGCCTTCTTCGCGTCGGTGGTCTTCGCGGCGTTATCCGCGATGTCGGACTTCGCCTGAGCGATTTCGTCGGCATTGCGCTCCACGTCGGCATAGCCGAGATGGTTCCATGCAGAGCCATCCCAGACAAGCGTGTCAATCACGCGATCAGACAATGGCACAAGCACGCTGGGCGAGGCGTTAGGCGCGCCCTGCCAGTACGTGTAGAAGTCAGCCAAGAGGCTCGGTGAGGCGTTCTTCTCTCCCTGCCACCTCGTCCAATACTTTTGCGTCTTGAGCCACAAGTCACCGACAATCAGATTGTCCTTCGGCTCGTCAGGCCCACGGAAAGTGTGATTCTTCGAATGTGCTTCGGCATACGCCTGAGCCGCCGACTCCTTCGCCGTGCTGATCTCGCCATTCGCGGCGGTCAGGTCGCTCTTGGTCTGCGCGATATCCTTCCGGGCCTGCGTCAGGTCGGTCTGCGCCTGGGCGAGCGACTTGGACGCCGCGTCAAGATTAGACTTGTTGGCTTGGATGTCCTTCTGCGCCTGCGTCAGCTTCGCCGCATTATCCTTCAACACCGTCTGATTGTCAGCCAAATCCTTTTGAATCTGCTTGACCTCATCAGGCGACACGGCGGACGCCACGGTCACAGTGGCAATCGCAGACCAGTCGGAGCGGTTGCCCGCATGGTCCACGGAACGCAAAGCATAGGAGTGCTGCGAGCCTGCGGTCAGACCGGTGATGACGTAATCGCCCTGCCCCGACTGGGTGGCGCTGATGACCTGCATTCCAGCCGCATTGATGCCCTCGCCCACCTCGATATGGTCGAAGTCAGGCTCCATCTGCGCGCCGGCAGCGGTCTTGCCGTCCCAATGGACGGTGACCACGCCTAGCTTGGATGAGACTGTCGGCTTCGACGGCACGGAGCACGGGGTCACGTCGGATTCGACGGTGGCCACGACGATGCTCGACCATTCGCCGAGCTTGTCGGAATACGTTGGCACGGCGCGTACCCTGACCTCGATCTGAGTGCCGCAGTCAAGGTTGCCGAAGCCCAGCTGCGTCTTGTCCGTCGTTCCGGCCGAATGCCACGGCGCACCGTCCACGTACTTGCGCCACTCGACGGAATAATTGCTGATCTCAATGGCCGTGTCATTGGTCGCTTCGGTCACTGCGGACCACATGGCGGTGGCCAAGCCGTGGGCGAAACCGTCGCTGCCGATATACGCATCAGTTTGCACCACAAGGCCGAGCGGCGCTTTCGGCACGCGATGGTCATGGTCAGTGGAGACGGTGGTTCCGCTCTCACTGCCAGCCAATGCCGCGCCACCGGTAATGCCCTTGATCTTCTTCGCCTGCCTGACCGAGGCATCATACTTGATATCATTCAGAGCGATGGAGGCGCTTAAACCCTCATTCTGGCGCATGGACAGGTCGATTTCCTGCACGCGCACCTTCTCGCCGTGGGCCACGGTAGGTGCGGTGATCCAATCGCCCGCATGATAGTCGATGAGCGGCAGATTATCCACATTCGCGGTCACCAGATCGCGCGTGTACTGGCCACGCACCCTGGCCGCGTCATCCAAAGTGATCTGCATGAATGCCTGGGCAGTGTCCTTGTCGGACACGCCGCCCTGCGAGCTGTAGGACTCCCACTTGCCCCAAGGCGTCGGTGCAGCCGGATTGTCCATGCGGAAGAGCAGATTATTGTCACCCTCGACAAGGATGGTGCTGGCCAGATCCGCGATGGACTCCTCAAATGGCGCCTCGCTGATGTCGCGCGCCAATTGCAGCACGACACTCTTGCTCAAATCACGGCTCAAGGCGGCACTGTCCGCATTCCACAGCTTCAAGGCGCGGCCCGATGTGCGCCAGTCGCAGCCGCCACCATTGACCAGGGCGTCCAGGATGGTCTGCAAATCGGTGCCGAGCGAATAGTACAGAGTGTACTTCTTCGCCCAATTACTGCCAGCCGAGTCCTTGGCCGTGTCGAAGCCCAAGGTCAGACCAGTGGCCACGCCACCACGCGCCCGGTTTTCGTCAAGCAGGGTCTTGAGAATCGTGCCCGGATTGGAAGAATAAAAAGGCCTTTTACCCTTGTTATCGCCATCGGCGATGAGATGGCTCGCGTCGTTGTTTTCGGCCTTAGACAGCAGCCAGCCAATCGACTGACCGGAATAGGTGATGGTCTTGGTGCGGTCATCCGTCTTGCCGGAACGGCCGGTGATCACGAAACGCGCATTATCAGGCTCCTGATAGCCGGTGCCGTCCGACACTTCCACGGCCACTTCTAGGCCGTCCGTCAGCTCTCGGTCGAATGCCTGCGCGTCACCGGACAGCATGGAGTATTCGATGCTGATCGCGCCATCGTCATCGTGCAGCATCGAAGCGCTGAAGCTCACCGGCTCAGCCAATACGCCGATACGCGCGCCGAAAGGCCGGTAGGCCACGAGACGAGCATGCAAAGATTTAGCCATAATCACTCCCAGGAAGGTTTGAAACGGCACGTCACCGCAGACGTACTGGACTGTTTGACCTGCAGCGCGTAGCTGCCGGAATCGGCGGCAGGCCACACCTGCAACGGTTCGCTCGTCCAATCAATGCCAGCAGTCACATCAGTGCCACCAGTCCAAGCGTTATTGCCACCTGCGGTCCACGCGCGACGATTACCGGCATCAAGATAAAGATTCGACGCATTCGGCCCGCTCCACTTAATATCCGTGCCGGTCACCGGGTCGGACACAGTCACGGACGACACGTTAGAAAAACGGAGGATGAGATTAAGCAGCGGAGCATTGGAATACCACCCCTCACTGCCGGGCTTGGCCTCGCCGTGAAGGAATACGCCGCCCGCAGCGGGAAGCGTGGCAGTCTGCCAATCACCCTGCCAAAACACGTCAGGCAGTTGAAAGACAGCCGTGGCGGCACGGTGGTCATTCCACGGTATTTCGTCACCGTCCGGCTGACATGACGTGCACACCGCGCTAGCGGTCATGCGGCGCGCCAGACCGGTGGACACGTCACGCTCCACACGAGTCAACTCGGACGCGAGGCGGCAGAGACGATAGAACCGATGCATCAGAGCATCCGCACCACTGCCATCCGTGATGAATTTCAGCGTGATTTCAGGCGCGTCGAAAGCCACCGGCCCAGCCGGAAGCATGACGCCGTTCCGGCCGTTCACGGTCACGGAATTGATGCGCGGGCTGATGCTCGTGAAATGGGTGGTGCCGACGATCAGACTCGAATGCTCACCGGTCAGCTGCTGACCATTGATGAGATAATCCGTGAGAATCATTGCACCACCCTTTTCGCTCGTGTGTCACCATTGCGGCATCGCAGCCGTCTGCAATTTCTGCTGCGTGCTTATCGACGTCGGCGAAATCGCCGGATAATTAAAAGTCTGCGTGACGAAAGTGTTGCCACCACCGCCAGCATTGAGATTCGCGCGCCCCGACTTCGACGCATCCACATCAAAACCGCCATTAATCTGCGCATTCATGCCGTTCACGGTGCGCTGCACGTCCCTCCAGCCTTCCTTGAGGCTCTTGTCAAAGCCCTGCATGATCGCCAAGCCAGCAGGCTTAAGCATCACCTTGTCGTAGCTGAGCGGACCCTTATGCCTGACGATCCAATCGCCGATACCGCTCACAAAGCTCTTCACTTGGCCGAATTTGGATAGCAGGCCATTGAGCAGACCGGTGATAATGCTCCTGCCGGCATTCAACAGCCATGTGCCGGCACCAGCGAACACGCCAATGATGGCACTGCCGATGCCACCAAGGAAGCCAAGCACACCCTGCACGACACCATGCACAATTTGACTAAAGCCATTCCACGCCTGACTCCAATTGCCATGAATCAGGCCGGTCACCAGATTGATGACGCCTTGGATGACATTGACGATGCCCTTGACCACCATCGTGATGCCATTGATGATGCCTTGAATGAATGGCAGCATCGCTTGGATAGTCGGCAGCAGTGTCGAGCTGATGAAGCCGACGATCGCGGAAATGATCGTGGACACCAATGGCGCGAGAGCCTGAATCACCGGCATGAGCGCCTGAATCACGGCCATGACCTCATTGATCACGGTAATGACGATCGGCTGGATGCCTTGGATGACCGGAGTGATCGCCTGAATGACGGTGGTCACCACGGTCAGAATGCCCTGAATGGCAGGTACCAAAGCACCCACCAAAGTGGAAATGATTGGTGTTAGCAGTGGAATGATCTGGCCGACGAGATTGGTGATGACAGGCATGACAGCGGCCGCCAATTGACTCAAAGCCGTCATGAGCGCCTGAATCGACGGCTGCAACATTTGGAATGCCTGCTGCAAGCTGACGAAAACGTTCTGCAGCATCGTGCCGAACTCGCTACGCAATTGCGGGCTCGTGGCGATCAATCCCGCCAGAGCGCCAATCACAAGCGTGATAGGGCCACCAAGACCAGACAGGACGCCACCGAACTTCGACAGCAAGCCGCCAATCACCGGCACGCCGCTCAAAGCGCCACCAAGACCAGCCGCGCCAAGCAGACCAGTCACGGCGGCGATAGGACCGGACAATCCAGACAATTGGCCAGTGAAGCCGCTGAAATTGATTTTGCCAATCTTGTCAGCGACAGCACCAAACACTTTCTCAAGCGGCGGGCCGATCTTCTCGGCCAGTGCGGCCACCTTGTCGAAAAACGCGGTGATGAGCGGTTCGACGGCCTGCACCATCTTGATGACCGCGCCGCCGACACCACCGAAAGCCGCGATCAGATCATTGCCGACCGAAGTCTTCAATCCAGCGATTTCATGCTGTAGGATGGTCATCTTGCCCTGCGGCGTGTCCGCCAAGGCCTTGTTGATGCCGCCGAAATTCGCTTCCAGGACCTTCGCGGCCATCGCGGCCTTCTCGGACGCGCTACCCTCCTGAAGGACCTTCTTCTGCGCGTCCGTCATGGTCACGCCATATTTGCTCAGCGCGGTAGCCGAGCCTGTCATGACCTTGCCAAGCAGATTCGCTATCTGCACGCCATCCTGCGCCGTCGCGTTATAACCCTTGTTGTTGGCGATCATGTCCGCCAAAGCGGGCGTCAACGTCTTGACCTGATCCGCCGTCAGCGCGAAGGTGCCGAGCTGCGCCTGGGCGGCCTTCAACGTGCCGCCGGATATGACGCCGGTCTGGCCAAGCGTCTTATTCAGGCTGAGCAGCGACTTCTGCTCCTCATCCGTCCAATTGTTGTTCTTGGCGACCTGCTGGAATTTCGCGGTCACCTCTCCGGCCTTGAGCGCCGCATCGACGGACTGTCGTCCGAAGTTGACGAGGTATGCGGCCGCTGCGGTGGCCGCGCCGGACACGACGGTGGCCATGCCTTTCGCGGCGTTGCCGATACCGGACACGGCCTTGGACGCGAAGCCGGACGCCTTGCTCAACCCGGAGTGCAAGGCACTACCGGCCTTCGTCGCCGCGTTCCTCGCCCCTTCCGGCAGCGCGTTCCACACGGCAGAGAATTTGCTTTTGATGTTGGACGTGACCTCGCCGGCCGTCGAGCTGATCTTCCGCATCGCGGAATTCACTCCGGGGATCGTGCCTGCGACCTGCCGTCCCACCGAAACGAATCCCGACGCCATGCGGGAGAAAACGTTCCTGGACTTGTCCGCTTCGGACGCCAATTGCGTTTCGAGGTCCTTGAGCCGTCCCTGCGCCGTTTTGAGATTGTCGGACGCCGCCTTGAGATTGTCGGATGCCGCCTTCTGCCGGATCTGCGCCTGCTCCAATTTGATGGCCGCAGCCTGAGCCTGGGTAGAATCGGCCCCGTATTTTTGCGTGGCAGCGTTCAGCTTCTCCTGAGCTGCCTGCACCTGCACGGACGCGTCCTTGAATTTCAGCAGCGCGTCAGTATTCTTCTGGCTCGCCTGCGCAACATCCTTCTTAAAGGATTTCAAAGCATCGGAATTCAACTCGGCGGCACCACTGTTGAACCCGTTCTTGAAGGCGCTGCCGGCCTTCTTGCCCTGCTGCGCCCCGTTAAACCCTTTGGAAAAGGCGTTTTTCAGGTCGGAGACTGCCTTGCCGGTTTCTTTCGCCACGTTCTGGCGGAAGCCATTCATCTGCGGGAAAATGCTCACATGAGCGGAACCAAGCTCACTGCCGCCAGCCATGACAGCCTCCTCTATTCACTTGTCTTTTTTGAATCCGAAGATGCTGCTCATCGACGCCAAAGCCGCACGACGCTCCTCATCGGTCACTTCGACGTGCTTTCCACCAGCTTTTTCGGGCGCGAGGTCGCCAAGAATCGACGTGCCACCAGACTGAATCGCGGTGATGATAGCCGTCGCATCCATCGGCAGCACCATATGCACGGCAGACATGCCGCAATACGTCGATGGATCCGCCGAAAGGCTCTCCCACAAGGCGATCGCGTCCGCGAAACGGAGTCTGCCGCCCAAGTCGGTCTGCAGACTCCATCCACGCGCCGCGAAATCAGCCCTTATTCGGTCGCCGTCTTCCCCTCGGAGAAGCTGGCAGAAGCCGACGATTTTCCCAAATCAGCGCCCTGCACCTTGGCAATGATTTCGCCATAAGCGCTGAGGATGTTCATCGGCACCATGACCGGCTCCTTCGCCAGCTCCTTGGCCGCATCCTCACCAGCGAAAGCAGTCAGCATGTCCTTCAACGTCTGAATCTGCTCGACATCCGACTTAATGTCGGACAGCTTAACGAAATCATCAATCGACAGCGCCAAAGGCAGCTTGTAAATGTGGCCATGCGGTGCCAAAAACCACACGGAGCCGTCCTTGATGAGATGCTTCACGTCCATCTGCGCGGCGACAGCCTCAAGCGCCTTGTCCTCATCCTCCTGAGTCCATGCGTCGAAATCGGCGGCGGAGGGCATCACGTTCTTGGTCATTTCTTCCTTCTTTCAAACGACTGTAAAAATTCCTTTACTCCACTGAATGAAGAGGAAGAATCCCAGCACATGCGAAGAAAGGAAGAAAGAAACACATGCTAGGAAGAATCAATGTCAGTCGGCGACCGGCTGAGACTCGGAATCATCAGCCTGATGATCTTCGGTATGAGAATCGGATGAAACAGTCGGAGTCACGAAGGACTCCAAATACTTGCTGTTACCGGAATCGCAGACGTCATCCTGAATCCATTCGATGGTCCAAGCGTCACCGGTGTTCTTGCCGGAGGTTTCCTGCCCCTGCTCGTTGCCGGTCAGATTCACGACACCCAGACGGCGGCGGTGCGTTCCGTTTTTGAAAACGGTCTCCTTGTAGCAGAACCACTTGCCATCCTGAATCACATCGGTCACGTGATAGACGCCATTGGTGTCCGGCGTTCCGATGGTCATCTGGCGCGTGATGCTGTTATCCTCGGCCACGGTGAACTGTTCGGTCAGCGAAGCCGTGCCATTAACGCTGTAGCCAGGCTGATGGAACTTGATCGCATCATCGGCGTCGCGACCGGGCTGCGGCGCGCCATCCTCGGTGATAAGACCGACGAAACCGCCCTTGCTGAAAATCTTGTCCAAACCGGTCTTCACGTCGGCCACGGTCGGCGCGATGAGATCAGCGGTCAGCTTCTGAGTCGCGTCATAAGGGGCGAAGCGGAAGGCGCTTGTAACCACGATCTTCGCGGCGCTCAGGTCATTGCCTGCTGCATCAGCTGCCATATTTTGTCCTTTCAAACAAAAAAGGCGCTGAAACAAACGTTTCAACGCCTAAAATTAAGAATTATTGAATTATTGGAATTCTCCAATAGCGGAGAATTCGAGAGTCAGATAGCATCTGGCGACATTCGCGTCCTCGGCCACGAAATACGGGCCATTGCACCCGTCCTCTTCGATTGACGCGATCGGAGAACCGTCAAGCGAGCAAATATCAGGGTCGGTGAGCAAACCGTAGATTCTGGATGCCAAGTCACGGCATGGTTTCGGAGCGGCACGAGCCCCATAACGCACGGTCACGCCGACGCTCCGGTCGAAGAGCACGCGATTCGACTGCGATCCGCCATCGTCACGCACCACGACGAGCGGCCGTGAGCCGTCGTAATCGTCCGGCTCACGATTCGAAACGATGACCGTCGGGAAAGACGGCTTAAGCCTGGCACGCAGAAAAGAGCAGATCCACAATTCAATGTCTGGCGGCAGGACTGCTGTCATGTTTTGCCTGCCTTCAACGCCTTGCGGAGATTGCCCGTCTTCGATTCCACGAGCAGTGTCTTCGGGTCGGTGCCGACCACCATGCATGTGGTCCGATGCTCGTGCTGCACCTCCTCGATTTGGAGGCCGTCGCGATACGCGCCCGTATCAACCGGAGCATGCGCTTTCGCATATTCGAGCGTCTTCTCGGCGGCACGACGTGTCATGGCCTTGACGCCAGCCGAATTCATCAATTCGTCAAAATATCGGTCGTTGAATTTGACCATCACACCCAAAGCCATCACCCCCGATATTCGGATAATGGAATCTCGACCGTCGGCTGCCATGACACAAAAGCATTCGCGTCACGACTCGGATAGCCGGACACCTCCCAACATCGCCCGTCATCCGGCAACGCTCGAATCCTGTCACCCGGCATGATGTCGAGAGTCGGATCAGGAGCCGTGAGGTAAGCCGTGCTCGTGGTCTGCTCGCGCAGACCGTCTGGCGTGCGCGTGCTGCTGGAGCTGGCGAGAGCGCCGGTAAAATCCAAAGTTTCCGGATTAGACCAGTCCTCGCCAGCCTGCTCGCCGGAATACGGGTCATCGACCTTCCGAGCACGAAGTCGCCGCCACTTGGTCACGCCCGGCATGCTGAAGGACGAGCCATGGCCGAGATAATCCAACGCGGAAGTCACGGCTTCACCCCCCACGACAAGCGGTAAGGCTGCAGCGTGCGCTTCTCGGAATCGAAAAGCGCCACGTTAGGCACGCCACCATCGGAACCTGACCGGTAGGTGACGCTTGAGCCATTCGTGGATTGTGAGGATACGGTGCCGGGCACCTGCATCACACGAGACGCGATGTCCAGCAGGATCATCTGCACTTCCGGCACATCCTCCAAATCCCAGCCATCAGTGATGGTCGCTTCCACACTCCCCGGCAAATCAGGGAAGGTGGCGCCATTGACCAGCACAAGGCTCCCAGCCTCGCTGAAACGCACATCCTGCACGTGCTCCACGCCATCAAGCTTCAGACTCGAAAGCGCGGTCACATGCTTGGATGGCAAGAGAAGCGAGTCACCGCCATGACCATCCAAGCGAATAGTGCGGGTGACGGAAGGCGCGACATGCCAGCCGCAATGCTTGCGAATCGCAGCCTGAGCGGCCCTCATCTTGAAACCGGCATCGACTTGGAAAGAGTCGGCGCTTGGAATCAGATCACCAATCACGGCAGTCATGCCGCACCCCCAATCACTTACTTGGCTGCCATCAGGCCAGCGGCCACCAGAGAATCGATAAGCGCATCGAATTCCTGCTTGGTCGGCGCGTCAGAAGCTGCCTTCGGCACATTATTCGCCACCGGAAGAGAGACGGCACCGCCGATAGTGACCGGCTTGCCCTTGGCGTCAAGCGCCACAAGCTCCGCCACGTCCTGCGTCTTGTCGACGTTCGCCTCTTTCGGAGTGGCGAAGCGCACATACTTCTGCGTCATGATCAGGCCGCCTTACCGAGAGTGACCTTCACGAAGGCCTTCGGATACTTGACCTGCAGGCCCAGACGCTCGGAGACGCGGCACTTCTGCTTGAAGTGCAGGAAATCGTCAGTGTCGGAGTCGGTCATCTTCACGACCAGACCACCCTTGCGCAGCACCTTGGCGCTCTTGAAAGCGCCGACCAGCGCGGTGCCTTCGGTGATGGCGGCGGTGGCCACGGTCGGGATGTTCCACAGCTTGGCCCCATCGGTCAGGTTGAGGTAGTTGCCGTTCGCATCCTTGGCGATGGTCAGCTTCCAGAAGTCAAGCGGATTCATCACGTAGGCGTCGGCTTGGAAGTTGGTGGTGGTGGTGATCTGCAGGGCCGCCTTGGACAGACGGTCGGCGTCGGACAGTTCATCCTTATCCATCGTCTGAATTCCACGGTTGAACAGGCCGGTCAGATTGTTTTCACTGCCATCACCGGACAGCAGCTGCGTCTCCTCCTGCAGCTTCAGGTCATACTGCGCGGCATCGTTGATTTCGCCGATGACCCAGGACAGATCATCCATCATGTCCTCGCTGATGCCGAAGAAGCTGGCCACCTTGCCGATCTTGTCCTGCTTCCAAGTCGGGTCCTTCCAATGGACCTGCGGGGCGGCGCCGGTCTCCTCGACCATCGTGGCGTTGCCTTCCAGCTCATCGAAAACCGGATACTGCAGGACGGTGCCGGTGATGGCGCCGGCAGAGAACAGGTCGGCCACGACCAGCGGACGCTGATACGGGCGAGCAGGCTCGGTATCGGTCTGGGTCAGATACGGCGTGTAACCGGCAGACGGCGCACCCTCGACATTGGTGTCGGTGTTCGCCTTGCACTCGACCTCGTAGCCATGAGCGATGGCGGACTTCACGTCAAAGCCAGCCGTCTGCATGGACTGGACGTAATATTCGCCGACGCTCTTGGCATGGATGGCATCGGAGCCACCGACATGCTGCACGCCAGACTTGGCATTGAGCTGGCCGATCTGCGTGAGCAGATCATCGGTCTGCTTCATACCGTCCATCTGACGGTCGATGCCCTCGATCTCAGCCAGCGCGTTCTTCACGAATGCGATGGTGTCGCCATCCGCCTTGCCAGCGGCCAGCAGGCCCTGCTTCTCTTCGAGCTGCTTAACAAGCGCGGCTCGCTTTTCCTTGAGAGATGCCATTACGGTCACTCCCCTTTCCGCCCAACTTGGGCAATCTTGATTGCGAGTTGCAACGCTTCCGCTTCGGAAAAACCGTCCGGCTCCTCGGACTTGGCCCCTTCAGGCTCCTCGTTCTTGGCTGCGCCGGCATCCGATGCCTTCGCATCGTCACTCTGGTCATTGTCATCATTGTTGTCGGACTGAGTGGTGTTCTCAGCCACGAAATCCTTGAGTTTCTTCGCCTGACCTGTCAGGTCATCGGCGATCTGCGAGAGAATGTCTAGATTCTTCTGCGAGAGGGGGCGTCCGGTCTTCAATCGGCTCAGCGCGTCCTTCACGTCAACGATGCCGGTATCCTGATTCGCGCCGATCGGCACGAAGGACGCCTCATACACCTTCAATTCGCGCAGTTCGTTCGCCTTGGTGCCGTCATCAAGCTCAACCTCGCCCTCGTCCACCACGTCGAACGCGAAGGACAGTTGACTCAGACGCTTTTCCTTGATCAGGTGGTAGACCTGCGCGGCCTTCGGAGAGTCCATGTCGAAATGGCCTTTAATCCACCAGCCGTGATCGTCCTCGCCCATCGAATCGACGCCGCCGATGTTGTAATCGGGGTCATCCATGCGATGCCCATACAACACCGGCAGCGTGTTGCCGCTGTCCTGCCATGCCTTGATCGTCTTGCTGAACGCGCCGTTCGCCACCACGTCACCGTAACAGTCGGGTTCGCGGGTGAAAGTGGAAGGGTAGGCGATGAATTCGCCGTCCTTGAGCGCCGAGTCCTCGCCGTCGGCCTTGAATCGGCAATCGAAATCCTTAAAATGCATCATGCACCTCCTTGGAATGCGTTCGCATGTCCTCCGTCTCCTGCAATGCCCTCACACCGGCATCGAACTGTCCCAAACCGGCCTTGATGGTCAGGTCGGCCTGCAGTTCGTTCTGCCATTTGAGCCATTTGATGTCATCGACGCCCATACCGGCGCCGAAACGTGATCTGACGCTCTTCTCCAAGCGTTCGCGCCAAGCATTGACGATTGCCGCTGTTTTCTCACCGTCGTCCGATTCAATGGCCGAACCGTCGGCTGGACGCGACGGGTCACCGCCATCCTGCGGGCTTGACTGGCCGCCCTTGGTGACATTGAGCGGCACAACCAGTTCGTCACCGCCATCGACGCGTGGCAGATTCTGACTGGCGCGCGCCTCGTTCGGCGTGATCCACGGAGCTCCCACCGAAGTGCTCATCACACTGGCCTGTTCCTCGAAATCGCCGGAAAGCTTGCTGCGGATGTCGAATTCGATGTAATTCACGTCCGGCGCACCGACCTTCGGAGCGAGGAAGGTGTTTATCCTGTCCTCGATCATGCGCATGGTCGGACCAAGCGTCTCGGAATACAGCATCTTGCGGAATTCCTTGGTATTCGAGAAATTCGCGTTATCAAGGATGCCGACCATGACCGGCGAGACGTGGTAGACGCTTGCGACGGTGGACAGCGAAAGCTTCGTGACCTCGCTGAATTCCTCCTCACGAGCAGTGAAGCCCAAACGCTTCAACTCCATGCCATCCTCAAGCAGCGGCGTGGCACCGGCCTGCGCTCCCCTGTCGGTGAATTCCTTCCACCCGCGCTTGAAACGCTCTCGGTCGGCGTCATCCCATTCCGGCGCATCCTTCGGACGCACCAGCACGCTGCCGATACGGCCGCCGCGCTTCCACACCTGAGTGCGATACGACCATGCCTGGATCTGCTCGTTGATAATGTCCTTCAAGGCTCTCACGGGAGTAACGCCCTGCGTCGGGTCATCCGGATTCCACCCGTGGAACACAAGCATGTCATCGGCCGGCACATCATAGTATGACGTGCCCAAATCAGGATAAACGCGATAATAGGCCGGCTGGAACACACTGCCATCACGCTTCGCCTGCACCCAGCATGGCGGAATCGGCTGAATCTGCCAGCTACCGAACTTGTCGGCATCCCGATCAGGCGTCTGCATGACAACCCAGTAGGCGTTATCGTAAAGCGCCAGGTCAGCCACAAGCTGACGCATCAGCTCATAGCCCGTCATCGTGCCGTTCGGCTGCTTCAGCAGATTTATCAGCACATCATCGGTCACACGCTGCCTGTCCGTGTCGCTGACACGCTCGAATTCCTTCAAACCGACCTGAGCGACATTCCGCGCCAGGAAAGTAATCACGGTACGCAAATGCGGCTGCGTCTTGAAAAGCTCGGCCTCCGTCTGACCCTGAATCACGGCCATCTGGTCAGACAAATCAAAGGAAATGCTGTAGCGCGGCTGGAAAACGTTCCTCAAGGCGCTCCAAAGGCCCATAAGGCACCTCCAATCGCTTCAAAAAATCAAAGAATCATCAGTCCATGCCCCGAATAGGCGGAAGCCTTAGCCGGTTCGGCATCCACAGCCTGCATGGTCTCCAAGGCGTACAATGCCTGCGATTCGGCGACCAAGCCGGAAATCTGCAATGCTGATTTCGTCCTGTCCCACACCTCGACCTCGCCGAGCCGTCGGGACACGGCCACACTTACCTGCTGTTCGATGGCGGGCTGCGGAAGATGCCGTAGCTTGCCCTCGCGCACGCGGTCGAGGAAGCGGCCGCAGCACGCGCCCAGACGGAAGCCTTCGATGAGATGCACCGTCCACCCTTTTTCGGTGAGCGGGTCGATGAAGTCCACTGCCGGACAGCCCTTTGACTGCACTGCTATCTCGCAGATGCCCGGCCAGCTCTCACGAAGCAGGTCGAGATAATGCGGAACCCACAGCATGCCGTCACGACGGGCTATCAGCTCCACATGCGGCAACCCGTCCGCACGCATTCCGGCAGCGGCCACATACGTGGTCTTACGGTCCGCGCTCGTGTCCACGGACAGCACGACGCGATTACCGTCAGGAATCATGGAACGCGAGTCGATGCCGCTGGCCCACATTTTCGGATTGATGAAAGGAATGATGTCAGCCGTGACCCACTGGCACAGGACTTCCGTACGGAACGCGGCCTCGGTCATGCCATCGATATCGGACCGAACCGACATGACGGTCATCGGCCCGTAGCCGAGCGACGGATTCGCCTGGCGAATAGCGTCGGCGTCATCCACCGGACACTTGTCCGGAGCGCTCCATTCGAAATATCCGAAAGAACCGTCCCGTTCGCCGGACAGGAACACGTCGGCCGGATTTCCACCATCGGCGCTCAGACGAGTCCACTCGTCAACAAGCTTGCGGCCCTTGTCCACCTGCTTGCGCAACGCGACACTGCGATAATCGCCCGCATTGCTGATGCCCCACAACTGGCTCGACCACACAGCCTTCGTGGTCTGGCTGACGGCATTCCAGCCATCATCATTATGCTGTTCACGCAACTCGTCGAACACCACGCGCGCGGCCGATTTCGCTCGAATGTTCTTGTCGGCGCGGACGATATATCGGGCCTTCGAGCGGGTGATGATCGCTTCCTCGCCGTTGGTGTTGACGAATTTTTGCGTCATCGCGGCGAGATCCGGAATCACCAGATCCGCTTCCTCATCAGTCGCCGGAGCAGGATTGCACCACTCCTTGACCTGATTGTAAGGGCCCTTGGCATTGTCCAACGTCTGCGCCGCACCGACCACCAGGAATTTGACGGGCGGCACGCGGTCGGGATGCTTGTTGGAGTCCACGAACAGCCACCATGCGGCCAAAACGCCCATGAGCGTGGTCTTGCCGTTCTGACGGGCGACAAGCACGATGACCTTGCGGAAGCGATAGCTGCCGTCCTCAAGCAACTCCAAGGCATGCACCAATAACCATTGTTGCCACGGATACAAATGCACGTGCAGCATGATCTCCGCGAACGCGATCACCGCGAAACCATTCGAGGTCTCCTTGGTCAACGGCCTGAGCGGTGGCGTGAAGATGCGCGGCAAGGTCACGCCATGCCTCTCATCATCGACGGCACCGAAAACCGTAAGATTCTCAGCCGCCATCGCAACCTCCTCAGCCGAAACGCTTCATGAAATCATCCATCGCGATAACCTTGTCGCTCTTCGCTTCCTCAGCCCTGACTTCGAGCTTCTGCCTAGCCGGACGCCCGACCTTCGCTGGAGCGTCCAAAGTCAATCCGAGAGACTGGCAGTATTTCAGGAAAGTCGGCAGAGTCACATTGTCGATCTTCCCGTTCACGTCAACGAATCCGGTGGCATTCAGGAAGTCAATCCGACCAGCCAGTACGCGGGCGGCCGCGACCACTGCGGAATTCACGGCCTTCAGCCCATCGGCGTTCTTCAATGAGCGCTCCAAAGCCTCCGCCACATTATGGCTCGGAAATTTCGCCGACATGCTTCACCTCGAATCTGCAATCGCGCGCGCGACCCCCGGTCAATTTCGGCCATCGGGGAGAGGAAGAGCAACCACGCGGGACGTGGGTCGGTTCGGGGTGGTTTTCAGGATTTCACCGCCCCTATCCCTTTGGTGGTTGATGTTTTAGTCGCTTGTGTTGATCCATTGTCGGCTTAGTGTGCCGATGGGTGTTGGTGGGTCTTGGTTGCTTCTGAGTCTGTTGCAGCTGGTGTGGCTTGGCTTGAAGCCTGCCGGGTCGAACTGCAGCTCGGGGTGCTTCGAGACGGGATAGAGGTGATCGAGATTGAATGAATCATCAGTGGTGTTCTTCGTCGCCTCGTAGTCTATCGGCATTCCGCAGAGCCAGCAGACCGCATGGCTTGCCTTGCACTTTGTGAAGAATGCGGCCTTGTCTTTCTCGAATTGGCGTGTGGTCTTGCGGACTCTTGGCATGTGGTCACCGCCTTGTGTGGTGCTTCGGGCTGGAGTCGAACCAGCGCTTGTGTGGGGCGCACTGTCTTTTTATCATCACGGGCATTCGATTTAAAGAAGTAGGAAGCCATGGCCGGTAAGGTATCCGTCCTAGGTATCTGTGCTATCCCTCGTGCTCTGCCACTGAGCTACCGAAGCTGGATATGAATAATGGTCCAACCATTTCTGGCTGAACCATTCTACGAACATACGACAGTATAGCATTTCAACGGTGACAGTCAAGTAGTGCGGCCAACTCGCCGAGGTTGAACTTGTACTGCCGCTTGTGTTCCGTCGGCGTGGCGTGCGACAGTTTGCCGCGTTTGAGCCATTGGCTGATGAGGTTGCGTGATACGGTCAGGCCGTATCGTTTCAGCTCTTTGGCCGCGCCGCTGGGTGTGCTGATGATTTGCACTTGCCATAGTCTTTCGTCTCGTGCTGCTTTGATTGCTGGCGCAGCCCATTCCATGTGGCAGTCTTGGCATGTGACCGATTCGGCTTCTGGCGTGCCGGTGAGCAAGCTGTGGCAGTTTGGGCAGGTGCCGAGGATTATGAGCTCGTCTTCTGGTGTCAGTGCTTGTTCGTTGCGTCTGGTGATGTGTTGCAGGCTGGCGTAGTCGTCGGCTGCTGTGCTCATGTTGAGGATGGCGTGCCGGTTGCTGATGATGGCGTACCATGCTTTCCGCCAGTCGTATGCGGCGTATGCCGTTCTGATTTTCCCTGCCTGTTCGGCTAGCCAGGCTTCAGAATCTGCGATGAGGTCTTGAGCGTGGGTGTCGATGGGCAGTGGCGCGTTGCCTTTGTTTGGCGTGTGTTCTGGGGTGCCGATGTGCGCCTGACGGAGCATGATGCTGCGCAGGGCGGGCAGTTGGACGTGTCCGAGCTGGCGGATGAGCGTCCAGTAGGTTTCACGGCAGTTCTGGCAGAGCATGTTCGCCGATGCCGGTTTCATTGGCTTGTGGCAGTGCTGGCAGTCGGTCAAAGTCTGGCCTCCTTGTCGTACTGGTGGATGATGGCCGCGATTTCGGCTTTCGGGACTTGTGGCACGAGTGGCGCGATCTCGTCGAGTGCATAGCCGGCCTGATGCCATTTGATGATCATGTTTTCGAGTATTTTCTTCATTTGGTGGCCTCCAGATATGGATTGTCGCTTGTGTGTGGCGGGAAGTCGCATTCCTGGTCTTTCCATCCTGCGGCGTAGCCTTCTCGCCATGCTTTGGCCATGCGTCGGTGGTATTCGGCGTCTGTGAGATGGTAGATGAGTTTGGGTTCTATCATTGTGTGTTCTGCTCCTTGTTGAGTCGTTCTGCGAGTTGGCAGGCTTGTTGGTCTGGCGTGGCGGTTTCCTTGTCGCGTCCGAGCGCTTCGAGCACGTGCGAGCATTTCCACGTGTGCACGTGTGGTTTCGAGGGTGGTATGCCGCTCATGCGTGCCCTGCGTTGGCACCAGCCCTTCCATAGGCGGCACCAGTCGCTGACGGTGCGTGTCTCGCCGTAGTGGCGAGCGGCGAAGGCATTCCACGCGTCCGTGAGGTCGAGATTCGGGTAATCGCGGATTATGGAGGCATTGGCGTGGGCTTTCTCCCTGACCAGCTCGAAGTCGTTCAGCCCGATTTCTTTGGATGAAGAAGAATATTCTTCTTCATCTTTCTTTTGGGTTCTGGGGTTCTGGTGTTCTGGTGTTTGTCCCGATTCTGTTTCGATTCTGCCGGCAGTCTGCGCACTTTCTGCCGGCAGACTGCCAGCAGAATAACGGTCATGCTCACGCTTGCGCTTGGCCATCACCTGCTGACGGCTCCGATTATGCTCGAGGTAATCGTGGATGACATAGCCGCCATCCACGGCCTCGATCAATCCGACCTGCTGCAAAGCGTCAAGCTCCTGTGTGGTGATGTCGAGCACGAATTCCGCCGTATCATCGTCCACATAACCGTCCGTGAGATTGTCACCGCAGTAGGAAAGCATGACGACGAACGCACTGACGGCAGAGGGCATGGTACGGCGCAGACGGCGCACCTTACGGTTAAGGTAGAAGCCGTTAGCTAGCTGCACGTAGCCTCGTCTGGCCATCAATCCTCACCTCTTGTGATGCCGTTGAATTCCATCCAGATTGCCTCCTGCCGTGGCGTGGTGCATGGAAGGCCGTCGAAGTTGAGGTTCGCCCAACCGCTGCCGACGTGCGGCTTGGCCATGATGTCCAATGCTTCCGCGATCTCCACCAAGTCCGGTGGCGGCGTGAGAAGAATTCCAACATCTTCCATCACATGCTCCCGAATCGCTTGTAGAATTCGCTGTCGGTCATGCCATACAGCGGATCCATGCCAGTTGTCGGCTTGCGCGCGGCCAACTTGTATCCGCAGTACGGGCAGGTCACGTAATATGTGCCGACGGTCTCGCCGCAGTGGGCGCACTCGACATATCGGATTGCCTTGCTCATTCGTTTACCGCCTTCCGTGCGATTTCGAGCATTTCCTTGGCCTGTCTGATATATTCCTCCTGGAAGCCGGGAATCTCACCGGCATAATTCCATGCGTCATCCTCGCCTTTCGCCACACAGTCACTTTCGACACCATCCCACTTCTTGCAGCTTCTCCATAGCAAGCGTTTTGCCACGGCCTCCACCTCGGCATCAGTTGGTGGAGCGGAACGTCCGGCCATGTACGCTGTACCGGCAAGCTCCCGAACCGTCTGAAACGTCAAATCATCATCCATGCCACGCTCGTAAGCGTCGGCCTCGTCCAGCAGGATGCTCAATTCGTCCTCTTTCCGTTCGCTTTGACCATTGCCCAGAGAATTTCGCTTGCCGGACGCCTCCTGTATGACAGGTCGTTGTAGGACTGCACATAGTCGAGAATCAGTTTCGAGCCGGTCGAATCCGGTGTCAGGATCGCGTTCACTCGCGGCGGCACCATCTTCTGCCATACGATCTCGTCGCACAGTTCCTTCGTGCAGACCAGATAGTTCTGATCGCCGTAGAACGTCAGTCCGTTGCCGCTAGTGAAGTCAGCCATGCATGACTTGACCTCGTAGAACTCGAAGCAGCCTTTCTCGACGCTTGCGGGCACCGGCTCACCGTTGATGTTCCAGGGCTTGAAGCCCACGTAGTCCACGCGCCTTTCGTCGGGCGTGTTACGGTCGAAATTGACCTCGCTCGCCCAAAAAGCGGTCTGATTCCTCAACCTCTTCTCCACCAGCTTGGACAGCATGGCGGTGGTTTCAGCCCTGCTCATTTCGTATCCTTCCCCTTGTACTCGTCCACGAGTTCTTTCCACTGCCTGCTTGCGAGTGCGGCGTGGCTGAACCAGCTGGTAGAGATATGTCCACGTGAACATTGGAGCCGGTAGACTGTGAGTGTTGTCCTTACTTTGCGGCTCTCGTGGTATTTTTCCGTTTGCCATGCCTTGATTACTGGTAGTCTGCCGCACATTGGACACCCATATTCGTTGCGTCTGCGTTTGAACCACATAACTATTCCTTCGCGTCCTCGCTTTGGTTAGGCACCTCGGAAGGCATGGAGCCGGTGTAGCCGAGCATGGAACAGCAAAGCTCTAGAATTTCATGGAATGCGTTAACTTGGCCGTCATAGAAGTCTCGGTCGCTCTTTCTGCGGACATCGAATCTGGAAAGTCCGGCTTCATGACAGCGACTTTTCGCCCAGTCGATGATCTCGTTGAGCGTCTTGTCTTTCTCGGTCACGTTCGTAGCCATGGCTAGTGTTCCTCTTCTTCGATTCGGATGGTGATGTGGTAGACGCCTTTTTCGGTGCTTGGCTCGCCTAGCCGGTAGTCCGGGCCAAGCACGTAGTCGGCGTTGTCGTCGGGCCAGTATCCTGACTGGGTGATGCCGTCGAGTATCGCCTTTACCATTGGGGCCGCGTTTTCCGGGTCGAAGCGTCCGTGGGTCAGTGGGTGGATGATGGCGGTCACATGCACCGGCCAATGCTCGGGCTTTTGGAGCTTGCCACTGTTGATGAGATCTCGGAAGGTGAGCAGGCTCATCATCTTGACCGGCTTCTTCCTCCGGTAGGGCACCGCCCAGCTGCGGCTTCGACGGTTCTGTGTCCACCACAGTGGCTTGCTGATGGCGAGGTCAATGTCATGCCGCATGGTCGGCCTCCTGTTCTTCGGCTTCGATTTCGCATTCGGGGCATGGGATGGTGCGCGCCGGATACAACGCGCACCCGTGGATTGGGCATACCGGTTCCACGTCCGGCGGTTCAATCCATTCGCACATCATCAGAAGTCAGGCTCTCCGGCTGGCGCGCCCCACGGATCATCGGCAGGAGCCTGCGACTGCTGCCGTGCCTGCTGCGGCTGCTGATAGCCGCCACCGTTGGCGTTGCCGCCCTGGTATCCGCCTGACTGCATCTTCTGCACCTGAGCCGTCGCATACTTGAGCGATGGGCCGATCTCATCCACCTGCAACTCGATCACAGTGCGGTTGGAACCGTCCTGCGCCTGGTAGGAACGCTGCTGCAAACGGCCCTGGGCGATAACACGCATACCCTTCGCGAGACTCTGCGCGCAATGAGTGGCGAGGTCACGCCAGGCGGAACAGCGGAGGAACAACGCGTCGCCGTCCATCCACTGCTGCGACTGCTTGTCGAACGTGCGCGGCGTGCTCGCGATGGTGAAATTCACCACCTCACTACCATTGCTCAAAGTGCGAATCTCGGGATCGGCGGTCAGATTGCCAATGATCGTGATAACGGTCTCTCCGGCCATCACTCACCATCCTCCACATCGGTATCAGCCTCGGCCTCGGTGTCCGGTTCGATGACCTCGGCTGGTTCCTCTTCGGGCTCCTGCTGCTTGCGGTATTCGTCCAATGCCTGAGTGGTCCTGCGGCGCAGGAAGTCCTCATTGGCGAGGAGATTGTCTGCATCCAATGCGCTGATGTGTGTCGGGTCTGTCAATCCGTGGGCGCCGGTGTGGGCGAACATGACGGCTTCGGCCTCCTCCTTGGATGAGACGCCGCATTCACGAAGAATCTGGTAGATTCGTTCGGCCTGTTCGCGTCGGCATGGTGCCTTGTCCGGCATTTGCCGGGCACGAGTGCCATAGCTTTTCCGCTTGGTTTCCTCTTCTTCCACGACTTCGGCCTGCACGTCATCCATCGACGTCTCATCGCTGGTGTAGACGCCTGAGAGGTCTTGTGGGAAAGCCTTGCGCAAGGCCAATGCTTCGGCGCATTTCGCGATCATCAAGGCGGGTTTCGTGCCCCAGACGCCGGTCGGCACCTGCTGGCCGCTGCCACGGTCGAGACGTGTCGGACAGTATTCCGAGAAGAGTGCGACAGCGCTGAATTTCGAGTCTCCACGGATGATGGTGGCTTTCGCTGCGGTCGGCGGCACTTTCTTGAGCCACACGTCGTGCCATTCGCCGTCATCGCCGCACCAGAGCACGTCCTGCTCTTCAAGCTTTTCGTGATTACGGTCAGCGACTCGGCGGGCGATGAGACGAAAGCCGTCGATGCCGGTTTGGATGGTCTGCTTCATCACGTAATTGCCGCGCGAGTCCTTGCTTCGACGGGCGATCATGTAGATCTGTTTCGCGAATGGGTCAAGGCCGGTGCGCTGGCATTGATGCAGGAACACGGCAAGGTCTGCCTGTGTGGCGTCCTGAACGCCGATCTGCGTCAATGCGGCCAATTGGCGTTGGGTGAAAGTGTCTTGGGTGTCGGTGAGAGTGAGTTCGTTGCTCATTTGTCTTCTCCTTTTTCTGGCGTGGCGGTGAGTAGCATGCGCATGGTTTCGGCTGCGAGTTCGGTGCTGAACATTTTGTCCACAAAGCCTTTTGCGGCTCGGAATGTGACTGTGGCTGGCCGTCCGGCCTTGTATTCCACGCCGTCCGGGAGTTCGCCACCGTGGTCGGCCACCATGTCTTCGATGTACTGCTGGTCCATGGCTTCCGGACGTGGCATCCATGCCTGTTCGGCTGCCGGCTGTCCGCCTGGAATGGTGAAGCCGCAATCATGGAGGAGCGCACCGTATTTTTTGGGGTCGGTGACCACGTATTTTCCTTCGGTGCCTTTGCTGAGGCTGATTTCCCCGGCTTCGAGGCTGCCGATGTTGACCGTCTCCTTGTCCCCGCCGTCATGGTCGTGTGCCCACTCATCCTTCACGATTTTGAAGACGTCTGTGGCTCTTTTGACGATTCCGGCAATACCGCCGATGTATTTGTTCTGCTCGTCCGGCCGCATTTGGCTGTATTGGTCTCTGATGCTGTTTTCTGACTGTTTGTCCATTTCAGGCTCCCTGCTGATTGCTTGGCTTGTTTATGTCTGCTTTGATGATGTCGGCGTCGAAATAATTGACCACGAGATTGGCGATATCCAACGCGGACGTTCTGAGCTTGATGGTTTCCGCCAAGGACTCTGGCTTGATGGTGAAAACGCCACTCTCGCTATTGGACTTGAGCCTCATTTCGTGTCCTCCTTGCTGTAGTTGGCTTTCAGATCCATGAGTTCGCCGTTGAGGAGTTTCGTGGCGAATCCGTAGACGACTTTGTCGTTGGCTTGGAACGCGGTTCGCTGCAATGCGCTGATGGCGTCGAAAATGCCGGTCAATGCGTTGGAGATGATGGCGCGTGGATTGGCTGTGGCTTGTGGCGTGCTGGTGGTAATTCCGGTGGTGACGTCGTTTGGCGTAAGTTTCGATTCGGTAACGTCGGCCGCCGTGATTTTCGATTCGGTGATGTTGGCTGCTGCGATTTTCGATGCGGTGGTCATGGTTTCTTCCTTCTTTCCGGTTGTGGAGTTTTTCGTGTTTTTGCGTGTGCGGGGTGAATGCTGGTTGAAGGCCGGCAGAAGTCCTTCCTTGCGGAGTTGACTGATGATGTTGCCGACTGTTTTCTGGCTCATGCCGAGCGCTTCGGATGTTTCCTTGCCATCGAACGGTTGGCCTTGGTCGATGCGGTTTCTGCAGTGCGCGAGGATGAGGTCTCGCTTCGACGGTTCTTCCGGTTTCGACGGAAGGCCATTCGTGAGGAGTCCGGCCTTGCGTAACGCCCGCATTTCCGTGATGTCGAGTCCTGCTTCGCCCGACTCGTCGTAGATTTTCTTCAGTTCGGCGAGTTCGTCAAACGTGTATTCGTGTTTCAACGTGTTCCCTTTCTGAGTCTTTCGATCAATCGCCTGTTTTTGCGAATGAGCTCATCAACGTCGATTCCTTGCTGTGTGAGGGTCGGCTTGCCGGCGTCGAAGCGTGCTTTCCAGTCGCTTTTGACGTTTGGGTGGCTTTTGCACTGTGTCGCCGGAACGAACGTGCCGTTTTTCATCTCGCCACCGTCCTCTGGTACTTGTGTGCTAAAGCCCACCGTTCGGCCACGGCGCGTTGGTATCTGACCTTGCGCCTGTCCTGATGGCCTTCTGGCGGTTCCACGCCGATTTTCACGTATGGCGGGCCCTTGCCGGTGCTCCGCCAGTTGGCGAGGGTGCGCACGCTCATGCCGAGCATGATGGCCAGTTCGTCTGGCGTGAGCAGGTCGGTCATGACCGGGCGTCCCGAATGTCGCACATCGGGTCGATGTGGATTCCGGTGAGCATTTCCGGGGTGTCGCCGCCGCCGCGTTCGAGGTGACGTTTGAGCGCCTTGTCGATGGCCTGGCATGCGACTCGGGCGGCAAACGCGGTGGCCTCGCCCATGTTGCCGGGCAGGGAGACGCCGATCAGTCCACCCTTGAAGGGGTCCAGCGGCATGTCGAGTTTGCAGATGAGTGCGGGGCCGGATTCCTGGTTGTCGGGGTCGATGTCGACGCAGAGCGCCCATGTTGCCACCTGTGGTTTGTTTTCGTTCATGATGTGGTTTCCTTCCTGAAAAGTTCCTTGTTGTCTTCAACGAGTTGAATTCCTTCGCCGATCCATCTCATGACCGGAACGGCCATTGAATTCCCCAACGCCTTGTATCGTGGCCCATCCGGCGCGTGCTCCCTGCCGCGCCATTGGATGTCAGTCCACCCATCAGGGAAGCCCTGGAGCCGTTCGCATTCCAATGGGGTGAGCCTGCGAACCGTTAAACCTTTCATTGGATCCTCCATGTATAAGGACTGGTCGTTGTGCGTGCTGAGCGTGGCGGAAAGCTCTTCCTGTCCCAGGAATCCCTTACCCCCCCCCGTTCCTCCACCGCGTATCTTGAAGGTAAGGGCCATTAGTCTCTCCCATCGGCTGTCGGATAGATGAATGGGGCGTCTTTCCCCGCATGTGCCATCAGTGTCGGCGCAAGATTAAAGCACCGTGCCGCGTTCGATTGACTGTCCGCCCGGCACATCACTTCTCTCTCTCTCTCGATTTCAGCCACCGCATGTCTGTCAGTGGAAGTCAATGTGAAAGCGCCGTTTTCGTCCGGGTCGGCAACACCAAGCTGGTGTCCGCCGTTCATTTGTCCGCGACCGACGATGTTTCCTGCCACATCGTAGACGGCTGGATTATGGTCAGTGCTCAATGTCGGATTCAACGCTTTCACAAGTGGGACATTGTTCCCACCGGTTCCCATGTGAGAGGTGAGAGTGTTTGACAGGTCCGGATGCTCACTGACCTTGAACCTTCCGTCCTGCTGATGGAAGTCCAACATGACAGCCGACTGATCCTGCCCACCGTTCCCACGAGCCTGCAATGTCGGGGCGATTCCGTCAGACGAGTACACTCTCCGAGGCTGGTTCTCACCGTGGGTCAAGTTTCCAATGCCTGAATCTGCGTTTCCAACGCCGCCAGCAGTTCCACCGGCAAGGCTTTTCCTCTTCTCTCGGCTCGACTGATGATCCCAGCACAGGCTTTCGCGCTCAAAAAGAACCGGGGCGGCACGTCGCCAGTCTCTAGTGTTGACGACAAGGAACACACGCTCGCGTCGTTGGGCCACACCGAAGAACTGAGCGTCCAACACTCGCCATGCACCCCCCCCATCAGGCCAGAGTTCGGCCACGGCTTCAAGGAGCGACTGGAAAGCCCGTCCGTGTTCAGCCGACAGTACTCCGGGCACGTTCTCCCAGACGATCCATTCCGGATCAATTTCTGCGCAAGCTCGGAGATATTCGAGCATGAGCTGGCCGCGTGGATCGTCCAGAGCCTTCCGGAGTCCGGCGATGCTGAATGCCTGGCAGGGGCTTCCTCCCACAACGACATCTGCCGCATGGTGGTATTGTTTCCAGTCAACTTTGGTCATGTCTCCTAAATCTGGTACTTCCGGGTAGTGTTGTCTGAGCACGGCTTTGGGGAATGGTTCGATTTCCGCGTATGCTATTGGCTTCCACCCGAGCTGGTGCCATGCGACGGTGGCGGCTTCGATTCCGCTGAACAGGCTGATGTAGCGTATCGTGCTCATGCTTCACCTTCGATGCGTGCGTTGATGTGGTTGAGGTTGTCGCTCATTGTGTTTCCTTTGCTTGTTGCAAGTTGTGTGCCCCGTCCTGACGAGTGGATGGGGCTGAGTGGCTGGCATCGGAGTCGAACCGATGCCGTCCTTGGATTCCGAGCGCCCCTTTGACTGTTGGAACGCGACCTGAACGCGTTCGCGGCCGGTGGCGCGACCGACGGCGATGGAAGCCGTCAGGCATACTTGAAAGGGTTGCAAACACCGGAGTGCCTGCGTTTTTGATAGAGAGAGAAGAGATTGGAATCCGTGGACGGGCGAACCGTCGCCCAGCCGAATGCGCCGACAGTGTATGTACGGCAGAGAGATGGTCGGCGCGTGGATAATAATCGATATTCAGTTATATGGTCCCGCCAGCCGACATGAGTGAACGTGGATGCCCGCGAAAACATCCCAATTGGTTTGTTTTGTTGGACTGTCGGCTGGTGGGAAGTCTTTTAGTCGCGTGGCGCGAATCTGACGATCAGCCACAATGCGGTGGCGATGTACACGCCTTCCACCATGAGCGCGGCGGTGGTGCTGCCGCCATGCCATGTGAGCATGATGGTCAGGCTGGAGATGAGGCCGATGCTGACGATGGCGAAGAGGATGCGGCGGCGCGTGTAGTTCGGCTTCCGCCGGGGTTCGATATTGTTGTCCATGATGTCTTCTTGCTATTTGGAGGGAGGTGATTTTAGATGAAAACGGAGTATCGGATGGTCACGTTCCACGTCGCCAGTTCACAGCTTTTTCCTGCCGAGGTCGGTGCTGTCAGGAGCCTTACCCTTGATTTCCTTGGCTCGGCGCCTGAACTGGCCGAGCAGATGGATGGTTGGGAGCCGGTCGGCTTCCAACTTCTCCCACAAGGTGAGACGACCTTCATTGCCGTGATGTTGAAGCAGTCGCTCAATCTTTCCGATTGTTGATCATGTTCCGGGCCTGCGTGCGGAATAGTTCGCCGATTCTGTCTAGTTCCTCGGCGGTGAGTTCCGCACGCGAGTCGTTCAACGTCAGAACGAACCTTCCATCGAGGTACTGGCTCAGCAAGATGATCGTCTTGTCTACTTTCTTGTCGATCCTGAATGTGCTGGCGAGGATGCTGGTCGGCTGGATGCGGCTGGTCGAGAAGCCCTGCTGTTCGTGAATGGTGATCGTGTCAGTCATCGTTACCGTCTCCAGTGTTCACTCGCTTTAACGGGAAGGCTTCAGGCGGGAGCGTTTCGCAGACAGTCGGCCACTTCACATACTGTCTATCGCCATTCCAGATGGGATTAACCAAGTCACAACGTGTGCGCGCCGACCAGTCACCATCAGCGTCCTTAAGCAGGAGCAGACCATCATTCGCGGTGGCATAGAAGCCCCGCTCCTTCGGCTCTTCAGGAAGCGGCTTCTGTTCGGCTGACTTGTCGAGTTCCGTGAGTTGGTCGAGCAGGTGGTTGGTTCTCTCTTCGTCGAGGTCCTTGCATGCCGCGATGAGGCCTTCGATGATTTTTTCTCGCTGTTGGAAGATGTTCATTTCTTGTCCTTCTTCTGGTTGAGTTCTTTGAGTGTTCGTCCGATTTCGCGGCGGAGGTTCATGAGGTCGGTTTTGTTGAGCATGTGTTCCTGGTATCCGCCTGCCATGTCGAATCTGAGTCCGATGAGGCAGCTGTGGTCACTGCTGTGCGTGCCGTCCTCGATGATTCGCAGTTCGAATGATTGGCTCATCGCATGTTCCCCAAGTCGTCGTTGAGGCTGTAGGCGAAGTTGTCGAGGGTGCTTTCGGGGATGTCCGCAAGGACTTCCTCGCCGTCCTCGTGGAGTTCGATGAGTTGGCCGCTCTTGTCTTCCTGGATGCGGATGGCGTAGCCGGTGGTGCCGATGAGTTCGATTCTTGGTTTCATGGTTTTCCTCGATTCCGGTGGCTTCGGCGGGTTAAGCAACTGACTCATGTTCGGCTTCCTTAGGCTTTGAATTGTTTGATGCTGTCGATTGGCTGGATGAGGAGCATGAGCAACTGCATGGAGTCCATGTCGAAGACCGGTGCGGCTTCTTCGATTTCCTTGATGCTTATCGAGATGCTTCCGTTGAGCCTTTGGTCGACGGTCTTGAGGGTGCATCCCCAAGCGTTTGCAAGGTCGGCACGCGTCTTGCTGCGTCTGGCGAGTTCGGCTTTGAGGTTTCTGCTGGCGGTTTCGGTCAGACCGGCCATTCATCCTCCTCGATTCCCTGTTTGGTGAGGCAGGCGCGCCAGTCGTGCCAGCCGGGGCCGCGCATGTGGCCGCATGGGTAGTGGTCGGGGGTCTTGGTCTTCTTTGTGCTCAACATCTCGGTTTTCCTTTCGACACCTCTCAGTGTATTTAATTGACTACATTTGTGTATTCAATTACTTACATCTTCACAATTCGCACACAAAAAGGTATTTAATTGGCTATACTGGAGTTATGGGAAGTAAAGCAAACGAGATGACGCCACTAGCCACGCAGATCATGCGCGAGTGCGTCAGACTGCAAAAGAAAAGCGGCATGACGGTCGCAGAATTCGCCAAAGCTTGCGGTTTCAGCCGCGACTACTGGTACAAACACGCGAACCTCAGCCGCCCACTGACCTTGAGCGACCTTGAGCGCATCAGCGAAGTCACCGGCGTATCGCCAGGTGATATAGTGATCGACTCGCAACGCCACGCAATCGAGGAAACCGAGGCGAAGGCGCGGTCTGGTGGTTATGGTCTTGCCGCCTATAACGTTCAGGGCAAGCAGGAGGCCATCAATGGAGAGGCGGGGCCGGATTACGACGAGCCTGCCTGACCTGCCAATCAACCGGAACATGACATACGGTGACATGCGCAGGGCGATCGTCCACCTGCCGGTCACCGTATCCAGCGCAATCCTTCCTGACGGACTGTGGGGCTGCTACGACGATGAGAATCATGTAATCCTCATCGATAGACGGCTCACATATGCAGCGAAACGCTGCATATTGGTGCATGAGCTGACGCATTGGCGGCATGGCGATTCCTCGTGCGAGCGTGTGGCGAGGAACCGCGAGGAGCATCGAGCCAGACGCGAGACGGCACTCACGCTGATAGACCCGCTCCATTACGGACTGCTCGAACAGATGTACGATGGCAATTCGTGGAATATCGCCCAGGAATTGGAGGTTACCCAGCAGGTGCTGGGTGACTTCCGGCAAATCATGGCCGAGCATGTCTGCATCGTCTGAGCGAGATAAAATCAAGGAAAAAATGAGAAGGAAGTAATCATGGCAAAGCGACCACAGCCCGCACCAGGAGCGGTTTACGAGTGCGATAGGCTTGACGACCCGATGTTTCTGGCGATTCGTCTGTATGCGAACCGGCTGGAATTGGACAGGGGCACCACGTATCTGCACCGGTATAAGAAGACCGAAGCCTACAAGGTGACCGATCTGCAAGGGGTGACGATCAAGAAGCGCACCGTCACATGGAGGTACAGCGCGCTGCGCTCCTTGCCCCTGAAATTCAAGAAGGCCGAGGACGCGCAGGAATTCTACAATGCCGTGAACAGCCTCTGATAGCATGAAGCCCCACGATTGTGGGGCTTTTATATTGCCTTATAAGCCTTTATAAGTCTTTATAAAGCTTATATCTGCTTCAAATGCTCGAAGATTTGCGCTGTCTGTGCAGCATCGTCGGCGGCACGATGACGCTCGGTCTTGGCGATGCCGAAGTAGCGGATGAGGTCTACCACGCGATGATGGTCGAGCTGCGGCAGCAATGCCTGGGATAATTCCATCGTGTCATAAAAGCTCACGTCCGGCATTCCGGCACCGACCCTCTGCGCTTCCCTGGCAATCACCGGAATGTCGAAGCGGCGAATATTATGCCCTATCCACGTATCACGCCCACAGAAAGCGTAGAATTTGGGCAATGCCTTGTCGATGGTGGGCTGGTGCCGCACGTCCCGGTCGGTGATGCCGGTGATCTGCGTGACCTTGGCCGGTATCGGAATCTGTGGATTGACGAGCTGGCTGTATGACGCGACTTTGCGTCCGTGCCTGATTCTCACGGCTCCCAGCTCGATGATTCGAGCGTCACGACCTAGGCCGGTGGTCTCAATATCCACAGCCACGTAATCGTCCTCCACGCCACTATTCGCGTTGACGTGGGTGATTGGTGCCGTTTCCGCCGTTGGAGCGTCTGAGGCGGCTTCCGACGATGATTCAGGCGCATTCGTCGCTTGATGCTTATGGCGCGGCTCCGGCTTGAGGAAGAGATGCATGAAAAGCCATGCAAGGAAGGCCGCAAACAGGACCGCCATAATACTCGCCACCAGATCATCCTGCTTCGTCACGAAGATGTCATAGACGCCATAGACGCTTGTCAGCGCGAAGAGTATTGACGCAATGAGATAAATCAGCTTCTTCATTTTTCCCCTTCTTTCTCCTTGCTTCAAGCTACCGCAGATGGGGATTGGACGTGCCGATTCTTTCATTTTCAGCGCATTGTCGCTGTATGAAAGAATGAAAATAATGTTACATATGTATATATGCATATTTCATGTTTGCAAGTTAGTATTTTCCGCTTGCAAGGTTAATATGCGCCCTTGTTTACAACACGCCATACACACATGTTTGCAAGTTAGTATATAATGTGTTTCAGAACAAAAAACCTCCGCAGTGTTAACGGCACCGCGGAGGTAAAACATGAAGCCTCACTCAAAGACTTCCAAAACCATTGTAACGCATGGCTTGGAGGTCGGAAATGGACCGTGAAATGGGATACCGCAACATGCTGGCAGTCGAAGAACTCGCAAGCCAAGGGAAACTCACCGTCACCCACAAGGGCGCACGCAGCTTCGACTTCGCGCAATACGCCCTGCTCAGCCGCATGGCATGGCTCACCGCTGACTGGCCGCTGGACAAGGCAGCAAAGGAGAAGCACATGATGCCGCGCACCTACGCTTCCGGCTGGCTCAAAATCGCCATCGATTGGGGCATGACGCTCCCACAGTCAATGGATGAGCTCGTGGCGATCGGCAATGAACCGCGCAATCCGAAGCGCGAGCAGCTGGCCTACAACCGCATCGGCAAAATCGCCAAGAAGCTCGAAGCCGCAGGACTCATCAAATGCCTTCGCAAGGGCAACGTGCAGCGCAAGAACAATGCCGTCTGGCTTCTGACCATCGGCACTCCAGAGGAAAACGCTGAGGTCGAAGCATACGTGCGACAGCACATGTACCTTTGATTCCGTGCCCACATTTTGCCCACGTTTTATAGAGAAATGACGTGATTTGGAGTGAATTAGAGTGAAATAGGAAAGCTTGAAAACCGTTGGAAAATAAAGGAAAACCGCCATTTCTGGCGGTTTCCAAAAGTGCCTCCAGCGGGACTCGAACCCACCGGCGAAAAGCC
>ERZ773158.673-NODE-673-length-38410-cov-4.835145_pt1 | contig 38410 bp, 40 predicted proteins | sample MGYA00511918_ERZ773158 | MGnify/ENA primary metagenome ERZ773158 (study PRJEB29015, sample SAMEA2737876) | human gut metagenome | biome: human gut; feature: human-associated habitat; material: faeces | place: China | collected 2012 ...
AGTTATCATCAATAATCTCTATAGCTCTTGGCTTAGTAGGGTCTCTTCTTATATATCCATTTTTTTCAAGTGTTTCAAGATGTGCGTGAACAGATGAAGTTGACTTCAGATTGACAGCTTCACATATGTCACGTACTGATGGCGGATAACCTTTATTTAAAATCTGAGACTTGATATATTCAAGAATCTCAGTCTGTTTTTTTGTAATTCTTCCATATGCCATTAAACATACCTCCCAATTAATTCGTTTATCCATAAAATATAATATTTTTGTTTATTATAACATTTAAAATGTAAAAAATCAAACAAATTTTCCGAAAAAATGTTCGATTTTTTTACTTGAATTATATTGACAAACAAATGTTCTTATTCTATAATCCAAGCATAAACAGAACATTTATTCGGAACAACTGTTCATAGATGCTTATTTATATAGTTATATTTATGGTTTTTACATTTTTATTTTTTGAGGAGGTTTTTATTATGATGAACAATAAGAGAAGACATTCACGCAGGAGATGGTTACATTTATCAGCAAAGAAGACTTTAATAACTATTGTGCTTGCTGTTATTATGGTGGCTGCTATAAGTATTTATGGAATAATAATTGTGAATGCATCTAATTCTAATCCGGAGAAATCACAGACACAGCGTTTCTATACGAGTATTACAGTGCAGCCTGATGATACACTTTGGAATATCGCAGATTCTTATGCTTCAGATGGTGAGAGCCATCAGCAGTATATCAATGCAGTAAAGTCACTTAATAATATGACAGATGATACTATTTATTCGGGACAGAATATAGTTATATATTATACAAAATGATACCCTGGCATGTAGTGTATGAATAGGATGGACACGAATGAAAGGCTATGATTGTATGGACTTTGGATATTTTATCTGATATAATTTATACAGTAATATATTATATAATAATCGGAGTTTAATATGACATTTAAAGATTTATTAATAAAACCTGAATTAATTGACGCATTACAGGTTCAAAATATAACACAGCCTACACAGATACAGTGTAAAGCGGCAAAGCCTGTTTTTGATGGAAGAGATATGATAGCATGTTCGAGCACCGGAAGCGGCAAGACACTTGCATATCTGCTTCCTGTTTTATCGTCAGTTGATTTCGCTGAGAACACACTTCAGGCACTTGTTTTAGTACCAACGCAGGAACTGGCATCACAGGTTAATAAGCAGATTCAGCTCTTGTTTGATAATATGCATTCAGATGCACATACACTTATGTTGATTGGTGACGGAAATATTACACGTCAGATTGAAAGTCTGAAGATTAAGCCTGTAATTGCTGTTGCAACACCATCCAGAGCTGCTCAGCTTATAAGAATGAAGAAGTTAAAAGTTCATAATGTAAAGACACTTATACTTGATGAAGCCGATAAGCTTATGGATAAAACATATCTTGAGAGCATTATTTTCATAAGAAAGTCTCTTATGAAAAGAACACAGGTTCTCTTATTTTCAGCAAGTATAAGTAACAAGACAATAAAGCAGGCTAATACAATAACTTATAATCCTGTTATATATGAATTGTCAAAGGAAAATAAAGAACTTATACCTAAAACAATAAAACATATATTTATAATATCAGACCGTCGTGAACGAATTGAGACACTTCGTAAGATTGCAAAAGCTGTTAATTCAGATAAAACAATGATATTTATTAATACAAAGTACGACCTTGAAGAATCATTACAGAAATTACAATATCATAATTACAATGTTGCGGCATTAGCAGGTAATATAGATAAACAGTCTAAGAAAAAAGCTGTTGAAGATTTTCAAAATGGCAGACTTCAATATCTATTGGCAACGGATGTTGCTGCAAGAGGATTACAGATTGATCATGTATCAACAGTTATTAATGTGAATCTTCCGGAAGAACCAACAGAATATCTTCACCGTGCCGGCAGATGCGGACGTAACAACGAACAGGGATTGTGTATATCAATCATAACAGAGAATGAATTAAATAAGATTAAAAAATATCAGAAAGCATTCAATATAAACATTGTCCAGAAACGTTTGTACAATGGAAAAATTGTTTCAAAATAATGTAATGTTATAAAAATATATATACCCATGCAGAACATGCACGGGTATATATTAATTCATTACTCCAACTTCGTTAAACTGGAGTTAAACATAAAACATTTTGAAACCCTTATATTATGCGGCTTTGAGCTGTATAAAAAACAAAAACCACCAATTAAACCACTAATTTTACGCACATAGCACAAAAGAATATTGCATTTTATGCTTATATTATTGTTTTTCAATCAATTATATTATAAATCAAAACCATCTTTTGATATTGTATCAATCTAATTTATTAATTCCCATTTTATAAAATTTACTTAAATCCATTATCCTATTTTCTGTCATATTCTATGTAATCATTAAATTACAGGAGGATTACAGAATGAATAACAAATTAGACGTAGGAGAAATGCAAAACTTATGGAACAAATATTATAAAGTTTTTGTTTCTGAAGTTCATTTTCAATTAATTTTTGCACCTAAGAAGAAAGTTCCGTGGCTATTATGTTCACCTAAAAATGGTACATATACAGACCATTATAAAATTAATATCGGGTTGAAAGACATTTACGATATCTTTGAACCAAAAACAGAAGAAGAATTTTTAATATATACGCTGTATCTTATCGGGCATGAAGTTGGACACATTAAAGGAACTCCGAATAAGCCGTGGATATGGGGCATAAATGCCGGAGTAAAAGAGATATGCAAAATTGCATCAGAACACTATGAAGGCAAAGGAAAAAGACGATTCGTTAAAACTACGGATATCCAGACTTTTCTCAAATATATGTCTGATACACATGATATTAATATCCATAAACGGGACTTAGAAAAATTCTGCCACGGAATACAGAATAGTCTTGAGGATGGTCGTGAAGAAAGAATTGAAGCGAAACATGATGCAGCTTTTAAAACACGTATGAAAGTATGCAGGGGATTATTCTGGGATAAGCAGCCAATTAATGTTAAGATTGCCGCAGCATATTTACAGGATGCCGACATATCATCAAAACTGTATTTAATATCATCACAGATTCTGTCTTTATCAACAACAAGCCTATATCAGAAAAACTGGTTTGACTTATTTGATGATGATGCAGAAATAAATGAAAATATAGAAAATAATATTCTTCCATTAATCGCAAAAGCAGTAACGGCTAACTCATGTGATGAATGTATGCACATTGCTGTAGAAATTGAAAAACTCCTTGCTGTTGACCTGTTTGAAGCAGCAAAAGCAAATAAAATATCAAGTTCATCCGGCCAGAATTCAGCAAATGGAACTTCTTCAGATACAGAAAGTTCTTCAGATACAGAAAGTTCTTCAGATAATGATGATGTCCACTCAGACAATGAAAAATCTGATTTAAAAGATTTGATTGATAAAATCATGGATTCATCAGGCATGCCATATAACGGTGAAGAAGAACATGATGGATTAGAACGTAATGAAATAAAAGAAGATGAATCCGATAATATTCCAGATGCCTCTATATTCGGAGGAGATTTAACAGGACATATGCCGGTTTCACAAAATAATCAGTCTTCAAATCAGAATATGCCTAAAGGTAATTTGAAGCAAAATAGTGGATATCAGAATACAGGAGATACTAATTCAAATGTAAATGATAAAGAAGCCATTAAAAAAGCTATAGAAGATGCAATGTCAGAAGCTGCAAGCAGATGTGCCGGATTAATAGAAAACGCTGATACTGATAATAAATCCAAACAGATTTTAAATAATGACAAGGCTTTTTCTCCAGTTATTCCTGATATTGATATTAAAAAGCAATATCCTGAAGTGGATTTTGAGGAATTATGTAGAAAGTATACTGTGGATTTACCAATGCCGGCTGGTTTGCAATATAGAGCAGACGTATTTAAACGAAAAATTGAGGAAATATTAAAAAGCCAAATTAAACGTTCATATGATTTAAAAAGAGGCGATTTAGACAGCGACAGTATATATAAACTGTTGCTTGGCGACTTAAATATCTTTTCTAATGAAAATGAACCTGATATATTTGACGGAGCATGTTATATTCTACAGGATAATTCCGGTTCGATGGGATATGGCTCTTGCTCAAAAAGGGAATATGCATGTGAAGCAACTGCAATAGCCGAATATGCTTTCGCAAATCTTATGCCTCTCAAGATTGTCGCATTTGATGCTGATGGTGATGATTTCGTGACTCATGAAGTTATAAAAAATTTTGATGAAATGAATAGTAAAAGCTGTTCATATAATTTTCTTTTAAAAGGACGTGATGGAGATTGCAATAAAGATGGATATTCTATCAGAGTTGCAACTGGTGAACTCCTTAAAAGAAAAGAACAAAATAAACTCCTTCTGGTACTTTCAGATGGTACTCCATCAGCTTATTCAAATTATGCAAATGGTTTAAAGGACGTTGCAGATGCAGTTGAAGAAGCAAAAAAAGCAGGAATAAATGTCGTAAGCATTTATTTCTCAGAATCACCTACTAATGAAGAAATTGATGCTTATAAACAAATGTATGGAAATTCAGCTATTATTACAACTCCAGAACACATTGAAACAGAAATGCTGTCCTTGATAAAAACTTTTTATTTTAAATAATCTTAAAGCCGCAGTAATGCGGCTTTTTTTAATAAAAACTGTCATATTAAAGATAACATTTATATGAAAGGAGTCTATATATGAACAAAGATGAAGCATTGCAGCTTATTGAAAAATATTGGGAGGCTGTATCAGAAAATGAAGAGACTAAAAGAATAGAAATTCTGCAGACATTTATTGACTGCAAGTTACCTGCTGTTTCAAGTTATTTAAGTTGTAGTAATTTTATACTGGCTCAGATTGAAGCTGTTGAGCTAACTGAAAAAATGTGTCAGGCGGACATGGAGGAAAAATAATATGCACAAAAATAATAAGTTCAAATTAAATATCGCTTTAGATGTTGATGATGTATTGTTTCCATGTAATGATTATGCGATTTCTCTTATAAATAAAGAGTATTGTATGGTTCCACCTATGAAACTTGAAGAAATAACAAGCTGGGAAAAAAGGAATAACTATACAGATTTGATTTTTAAATACTTTTCCAGAAAAGATTTCTGGGAAAAACAACCGGTATATCCTGGAGCAAAAGAATTTGTATCTGAGCTTTCAAAATATGCCAATATATTTATTACGTCTGCTGTATACCCTGAATATATGTCCATAAGAGCATTAAAGATTATCGAAACATTTCCGGAAATTCCTAAAGAAAACATAATTCTGGGAGCAAGGAAAGATATGTATAATTTTGATATAACTTTAGATGATGGAGGACATAACATTACTGAAAGCAGGGCAGATTATCCTATATTATTCAGGAAACCGTGGAATAGTAATCTTACGGGATTATTATCTGTAAACAATTATGATGAGGCCCTTAATATGATTAAGAATATAATTTCTGAAATTCCTGCAACAAATAATCCTGATGTGATAGCATTAGTCGCTCCAACAGGTTCTGGGAAGAATGAAATTATGAGAGAAATTTTGAAAAACTCATTATTTAAAAGACCATTAAGCTATACTACCTGTCCAGATGCATCCAATGAATATAAGTATATAACATACAATGAATTTATCGAAAAGAAAAATTCAGGATTCTTTTTTGAATCCACTGTTTATGCTGGATATTATTATGCAATAGAAAAATCTTCTATAGAAGAAATCATAAACAATAGCAAAAAATGTATAATACCAGTAGACATCTGCGGTGCTATGGCTATAAAAAGTCATTTTACAAATACATCATTGTGTTATATCAAAAGAAGCAAAGAAAAACTTATTGAGAATATTTTGATAAGAGATATTCCAAATAAAGAAAAAATAAAGAGAATATTATCTATTGATGATGAAAAAAAGAATTATGAACTTTGTGACTGTTATATTGATTTTAAAGATGACGTAGATAATGCGATAAATGAATTTTACAATCAATATAATGTAAAATAGGAGGAAACATGGAATTATTAGATATCCCAACAATTGAAACAGAAAGCATAAATAAAAAGAAAAGATGTCGTTTACGTAAACTGTCAGCTTTGGATAAACATATGCAGTTATTAAGATTTGGAGAGTGTGAACTACGAAAAGTTATAAAAACTCCGGAGGATACTATCAGTATCTTTGTATATAAATATTATGGCAGCCGGTGGTGGGTGTGTATTGATAGTGATTCTACTGAAGTAAAAGAATTATAAATCAACATCAGTATATTTTCATGCAAAAAATAACACTCCTGGTCTGTCATATTAAATATGATAAATATGTATCAGGTAGAAAGGAGATAACATTAATTAATATGCAATATTCAGAAAATTATCTTATTTCAATTAATGGATTAGATGCATTCCTCAAGATTTTCCAGAAACACAAAATCAATACATATAAAACTCAAAACGTCTGGATATTTTCAACACCAGATGCAGTAATACCAATTGATATTTGTGATAAATTAATTGAGTTATGTTACAACATATCAATAAAATTTATACAATATTCATCAGATGCTGAATTCATGTTTAGGTTAGGTAGCATTTTAAATAACGATGAAAACAGTGAATTTTATGAATATTCGCTTTTAATTCCATCATATATCTTAAATGAATATAATATTAAAACAGTAAAAGTGAATGCTTCTACAGAAGCTTCAAATGAAAAATCTGAGATGAATAGAGAAAATAATTCACATGCAGATACTTACGTTAATCTTATTGAACAAAAAATAAAAAATGCAAAACGAAAAGAGGATTAATTATGAAAAAATATAAAACAATATTTATCAGTATGATATTAATTATGACAATATCACTTTGTGGATGTGATTCAGAAGGTTATATATTAGGAAATGTATCTAATGATTCTTCATCAAATCAAGAAGAAAATAATATTGAAAATAACGTAACTTATTTAGCAATGTTATTTGATAATCATGGCAACAATTTTTTAAATTTTGAAGGTCGAACATTTCAAATAACTCCAAATAAAGTAAAACAATGGGGATATTCTACTTCAGGAAATTGGCAATCGTATTATGAAACGAGTTCTGTAATGTCGATTAATGTTGATGGGAAATACATTCAATCATGCGGCAGCACAATAATATTTAAAGATTCGAGACTTAATATGCTTGACATTTCAGATGTTGTAGACACTTCAGGAGATGATATTTACTATAATGAAAATCCTACAGACATAAAAGATGAAGGACAGTACAAATATTATGCCGGATTAAAATATTGGTGGTATAACGTAAAACCCAAAGGACAAGATGGTAGTAAAATAGTGCTTATCCAGTCGCAGGATGGATATAATATCGGAGCTTTCATTGGAAATGATGTTCAATGGGAAGTTGGCGGAAAACTTCCGAAGACTACATTGATAACAATAGATGGAATGAAGCTCTATATACACAGATGCAATTTTTCAATAATTGATACAGATTTGATTCAAAATTAAATTTAACTAATTAATAAAAACTTGAAAGGATAATGTATTTATGCTAATTTTGGCAATTGACCCAGGGAATGTGAATTCTGCATATGTATTAATGAAAAAAGAAACATATAAACCAATAGAATTCGGGCTGCTTGAAAATAATCTTGTAAGAGAAAAAGTTCTCAATCTGGATTATGACTGTCTTGCAATAGAAATGGTAGCATCATACGGCATGGCTGTTGGTGAATCAGTGTTTGATACCTGTGTTTGGATAGGACGATTTATTGAATGTGTACAGGAAAGAAATATTCCATATACAAGAGTATATAGAATAGAAGAAAAAATGAACATCTGTCATGATAGCAGGGCTAAAGACTCCAATATAAGGCAAGCTCTTATTGATAGATTTGGAATTGTAGGTACAAAGAAGAATCCGGGATTTTTTTATGGATTTAAAAAAGATATATGGGCGGCATATGCTGTGGGCTGTACATATATAGATATGACATTATAACTTATTAATAATAATAAAATGAAAACTATCAGAATTAGCCAATATAGCTTATCTGATAGTTTTTTTTAATGCAAATTTAACAAATCTGTCATATTAAATTTACATTAAAAAAATATATACAATTCATAGGAAAGTGAGGATTCTAAATGAAAAATCTTACAAACAATCAAAAAATAAATCTTATGTCAGTATCTGAAAAAGCTGAATGGATAAGGCAGCTATCTCAAATTCCATATGAAATATCAAAATATCTCGATTATGAAACATGGCTTGTAAGTGACGAAAAATTTCCTAAAATAGCCGGAAAGAACTGTTTATATAAACAAGGAAATTCAGAATATAAAGGTATATATGTAAGTGAAAGAATAATTTTTAACAAAGTTAATGCTGTAATTGTAACAGGTTCTTTTCCCAACTTTCATATTATCACAATACCAATAGAAAATATTACAATGTGAATGTGCAAAAAAATACAAATTTCATCTGTCATATTATAAATAATAGATTATTTCTATTTATGAATATATTAAGAAAGGAATAATATTTTTGTATGAAGATTGACAATGCGAAAAAAGATAAAATAAAAGCAATGTTTAATAAAACCTGGCTTGTTCCAGTTTGTTTTGCAGGAGCTTTATTTGTAGGTATAGCAACTGTTATCAGTACATCTCATCTGTATAACGAGTATGTATCAAAAGAATGCTCTACAACTTTGAAAAGTAAGACAAACATAGAACAGTCAGATACTTCTGCCAGCGTTGCCGTTCCGGATTTTACAGGCTATACATTGGAAGAAGCACAGATTATAGCAAAGGATATTAATATCAAAATAAATGTAAAAGAGCTTAAATCTACAGCAATGTATAACAATAGAGTTTATAAACAGGACATTGTGGCAGGAACTATAGTAAATGAAAATACTGTTGTCAATATAAGTATAAAATAACAAGACTTTATATATGGACAGAACACCTATTAAAATCTCATCAGGACGAAATAAGACATATATATTCAAAAGAGATTTAAAAAAATACGGATTTAAGCCTTTAAGTAAAAATTCTTCTGTATATATAGGATATATAAAATCCCACAATAAATTTATAGCGTTAAAAAAATTTTGCAAATGTAATGGATTAAAGTTTGAAATTAATAACAATTACGGAAAACGTTCGGATTCATATAGGTACGAATTTTTTAAACACAATAATCCTATATTGGGTAATTTTTATTTTTGTGTATATTGTGGTGCATTAAAAACAAAAAATAAAATAACTATAGACCACTTATATCCTGTGCATCAAGTAAACACAAGCATTACATTGCAAAGAAAATTGAAAAGAATGGGTTGTGAAAATGTAAACAGCTATCAAAATTTGGTTGCGGCCTGCAGAACATGTAACTTGAAAAAAAGTGCTCATCTTAATGGCTGGATAATTCGAGGCAAACTAGGAAAAAGTAATTTGTTTCAAATAATAAGATGGCTATTTCGGGGCTTGTTAATAATTACTATTGCTGTTTTTTCAGTAATTGAATTAACAACAATATTATAAAATTCTGACAAAAGAAAGGACATACAATATGACAAAGAATTACTTATTAGACACAAATATTTTATTACAAAATTCAGAAAATTTATTGGGTTTCGATGATAATAATATTTACATCTGTAAAACAACATTAGAGGAACTTGATGCGAAAAAGAAAACTTTGGGAGAAACAGGATTTAATGCAAGGGAAATTGGTCGCATACTGGATACTCTAAGAGTGATGAATAATAAGAACGCATCTTCATTTTTGAAATTGCCTAATGGCGGAACCCTTTACATTGTTGATGATTATACCGATAATCTGTTACCAATCAATTTTTCGTTACAGAATCCTGATAATCGTATAATCAATACAGGTGTTTATCTTAATAAAACTACAAAAAATGGAATCACACTTCTTACAAATGATACATATATGCGTATAAAAGCTGCTCTTTGTAATTTAAACTGCAGTGAAGTCAAAAATGATAATATTGCCAAAATTTATACAGGACACACTAAACTTGATTGCTCATCTGATACAATCAATAAATTATATAAAGATAAAATTATTGATATATCAAATGATGTAAAATCAATATTAAAAGACAAAAAAGAAAGACTGTTAGAAAATCAATTTGTTACTTTACAAAGTGGACAGCAGTCAGCTCTAAGTATTTATAGGCATCAGTGTCTTAATCTGATAAGGCCGCAAAAATTATCATATGGTATTTCAGCACTAAATGCTTTCCAGACCTATGCAATATATGCATTATTGGCTCCTGTTGAAGAAATTCTGCTTGTAATATTAAATGGTCCGGCAGGAACAGCAAAAACATTCCTGTCATTAGCTGCAGGACTTTCGCAGGTCAGAATGGAACAGGCAGACGAAGGCGTTTATAATAAAATATACATAAGTCGTCCAAATGCGGGAAGTTCAGACCCAGGATTCGGATACCTTCCGGGTGATTTAGATGAAAAAATGGCACCATTATTAGCAAATTATTACGATAATCTTGAAAGTATATTCAAAAATAATAATAATAATGAAGATAATGCAAACATACGGATGCAGATTGAAGATTTATTTGAGTCTGAAACAATAGAAATTTGTCCATTAAATTTCATCAGAGGACGAAGCATTAATAACAATTATATTATCTGTGATGAAGCTCAAAATGCAACAAAAAATCTTATTCGTGATGTAATAACCAGAGCTGGCATAGGTACAAAAGTGGTTATTATAGGAGATGAAAGACAATGTGATGCTCCTGGTCTTGATAGTAAAAATAATGGACTTGTGTACTGTATAGATAAAATGAAAGATAGTCCATTTGCCGCAATTTTGCGTTTTAGTGAAAATAATTGTGTAAGAAGTCCACTTGCAGAAGAGGCTATAAACAAAATGCAGTAAACATATATAAATAACTCAAATGAAAACCAACAGGCGTGCAGAGGCAAAAGCTGCATGCCTTTTTAGTTATATTCATGTTCTCATATATTACAAAAATCTGTCATTTTATATTTAATTAAAATAAAAAAAGGAGGAATATGTATGTCTTTTGCTTATTATAATGCAGATGCTATTATATCTGCATTATCAAATTCGGATGTAATGAATATAATGCAGAGGATTGGCTGGGAAATAAATCCGAATACTGAAAATATCGGATACAAAAACCTTAATAAAGTTCAGGTATTATGCAAATATCATAATGACGTACATTACGGTTCAGCGTATCTTCAAAGACATTCAAGCTGGATAGGCGTTCATTGTTTCGCTTGTGGGGAAAGCTGGTCTTTGACACAAATCATAATGAATGATTTGGGCTTCAGCTATCCAAAAACTTTAGAATTTCTGGCTGAGTATTCAGGTGGCATTGAGCAGTATATCCTGAATCCATCACAAAATTCTAAAAAATTAAATAAAACTAAAAATGACAATTTTCCAGAGCCATTACAGTCCAATGAACTTCATTTAATTGGCTTGGATTTCCATGACAATGATAATCCTTTATCGTCAGTTGCTGTACTTAATTATTTTCCTTATTATAGCAAACCTGATAACCTGAAGGATGGAGAGTATCTTATAAAAATCATGCCGGACGAAAAAGTGGAAAATATTTATTACAAACTGGTTGAGGTTTGTGATAAAAACAGCTCAGAAGCCATAAAAAAGATACTTAATCATTATGAAATGCTTAATGAAGGCGGTTATCTTTTAGTAAGAAAATGTTACGATAACATTAATTACCTTTATCAGAATGACAAATATTTATATTGGAAAATCGTATTATCCCACGCTATAGATAAAAAGCATGAATGCGAAGAAATACTCGAAAAGTTAATGGGTCAAAATGATGTAATTTCTGCCAATCGCAGAAGTACAGTAAAACGTGATATAAAAACATTAAATTGCATCATAAAGAAATATTCACTGAATATTGAAATAATCAACAAACTGAAAGAAAGTGCATAACATTCAAAAGCAGGTGACTTAGTTCACCTGCTTTTTCTTTTTCTGTCATATAAAAATTAGACGAATATGAAAGGAGTAATTCATTATGACCAACATAAACAAAAAAGATATTGCTGAAATGTGCATCGTGACAATTGTAGCCATAATAGCTTTTGTTTCACTTATTACATTTAATAATACCTCAAGAGCACAAAATCGTGAAATGCCACGAAAAATTTACAAAACAATTGAAACAAAATACGGCGACACACTTTGGGATATAGCTCAAATATATAATAATGGAACAGAAAATAACAATGTATACATTAGTAATATCAAAAAAATAAATAATATAAAAAAATCCCAGGATTTACTAGCAGGCACAAATCTTATTATTTATTACTGGGATGATATACCTATAAATACAGAAAGGATGACGGAATATGACAATTAAAATAACATATAAAGCTCCACTATCATGCGAGCCGAGAGAAACTTATATTGAAACAAATGCTGAAGACAAAATTATAGAACAGACAGCTGAAATCGTAAAAGCCGATTCAACAATATCAAGCAGCAAGCCGGAACTTTTTAAAAACCTTTTAATTATGAAAGGTTTTAGTTGTAAAGATATTTGTACTGATAAAGTCTTTTCTTTTTAAAAATGTTGATATATACTTATTTTATTATAAAATATTAAAAGGGGAAATGTACAATGTTTTTTTTGCTTAATGTATTGAAAACACTATGGTATATAATATGGGAAATATTAAAAACCATAGGACGAATTATTTGGAAAATAATTTTCTGGTTTTTATTAATTGGCGGTTTAGCTACTATATTCGGTCTGAATATGGCAAAAGTCGCAGAAAAAAATCATGAAGAACAGGAACAATCAGCCATTGAACAAAGTATTGAAGAGAGTATATATGATTATACAGAATAATTATAATAACTGACAAACAGCGAGATTTGTTTGTCAGTTATTTTTTTAGCAAAAAAAATAAAATTTATCTGTCATATTTTTTATATAGGTATGATTGTGATTTTTTTATTCATCATCATACAAACAAAACGTCACTTTATGTTGAAGTTTTTAAAAAAAATACTCCAAATATGTCTACATTTTAATACTTGGAGAAAATCAGACTTTTAAAGGTCTTTAAACTGGAGGTAAATATGACATCTATATTAAAACAAACAAATACTCAACGTAAATATCCATATAGCGTTATTGCAGCATTTAAAAATGATAGAAATAAATGTGAAACATTAATGAAGATGCTATACGAATATTCACAGGGACGACATATTCTTGATATTTCGCCATTAGACATTTACAATCTGAAATGCGGAATTACAGCAAGAAAAGAAGCTTTATCAAGCATTTGCGGATATGAAAACAGCGAAATTTTAGGTTTATATGAAATGTCCGATAAAAATATATTCATAATTGCTGATACAACTTATGACTTTTTGTATAAAGGACTTGATAAAAAATTAAAAGAATTAGATTTAAACTGCCATATAAGCACCGAGAAAATTATTAATGCAGGAAATGTCATTAAAAATCACGATGGTACAAGAACATATGGTGGCAGCACAATAAGAGACTATATAAGTCATATGTGTGATAAAGAACAAAATAAAAACAATTATAATGCGGATACTTATGGGGAATGTTTAAAAACTGTAAACAGAATAATACATAAACTGCCAGAAAGTTTTAATTATATAAAGAGTTTTCCATTTTCATTATTCAGATACAGCAATTATATTAAGGTCAATGAAAGCAACGAAATTATAATACCGGATATAGAAGCAAAACATAATTTAAAAAAGCTCATTGGAACAAATTATACAAAATATAATTTTAAGTTGCTTTCAATGAAGGATGCAACATATTTAGAAAGCATTTTAATAAACAAAATAAAAACAATAGTTGCTGCATATGCAGAAAAGGAAACTGAAGAACTCCTTAACCAAATTCCTGAAAGCAAACTTAAACATGATGCTGTCCTTTCCACGAATATAGATTATATTATAAACATTTCCAATAAGGGATTAATTCACGATATTATAGACTACATGACAAATAATCTTCAGGAAATCATTAACCTTGAAAACAATTATAATACAATATTAAATGAAAACTCCCGAAAAGCTATATTCCAAATAGAATATGCAGCATTTCAAAATACAAAGGACACTGATGACATGCTTTGGATTGCAGATTTAAGTGATGCATTAAAAGGTTCATTTGCAAATTATGGAATCATAAAAAAAATTATAGAATTAGGGTTTGTTCCCAGAATTAATGGATTAGCGATAACTGAATATGATATAAATTATTCAGATTTTTCAGCTTTTTGCGAAATTGCCGAAACTGTTAAAGATAAAAAAATATGTCTGGAAGAAAATCTGACAGCCCTTATAGGCAAAAGCTTTTTTGAGGATACATCTGAAGCCGCATTGTTAGCAATGCAAGGAGTATCAGAACAGGAAATGGAGAAATAGATTATGAAAATAAAAGGAATTATGGAAGAATGCCTGCAGAGTCCTGAGTATATAGATATATGTACTAAAACAAATGATACATTAACAATAAAAATAGAATCAGACATTACATACAATACTTTAGATAACCTTGAAATCCAATTTTCGATAGATGATGCATATTTGCTAAATGCTCCAGATATAGAAAGTGAAACCAGATATATTTATGATAATGCGGAATCACTAATGGATGACTTTGAAAATGGCGTTATTTATAAAGAAATTAATTTTATTGATGACTCAGGCACAGTTACTGTATCTGTAAAAGAAGATGATTTAGGTAACAGGCAAACCGTTTTTACTGCACAATGGGAAAGAACAGATAACACAGAAAACAAAGATGATAAAGACAATATAGACAATAAAGAGAATGCAATTATTAACGCAAATCCTGAATCGCAAAAAAATCATACTGACAATAATGAATTAATTTACATTGATTTTGACGAATTGACTAGACTGGGAGAAAGCCCCTCATTGCCTGATAAACTAGCTCAGGTTAAAGAACTGGAAAAGAAACTGGCTATTGCTCATGCGAAAAGTAATGAACGTAATTCTGAGGAATTAGAAATTTAATAAATCAAGCCGAAAAGACTAAAAAACAGTCATTTCGGCTTTTTATTTTTGTGTGCAAAAAAAATAACAGTTTCGTCTGTCATATATTAATATAGAGGATTATATAAATGTTCTCTTTTGTATATGTCCGGATTGTACATGTAAAAATGATTCAAAGTCATGAGTAATCATTTTCGTCAATATATGTCAAAAATCCGGGAATATACATATAACAATAAATTAAACACTTAATAGAGGATTAGTGTATGTATAAAATAAATTACGAAAATGAATTAAATGAAAATCAATATAAAGCTGTAATTGCAAATAATGGCCCTATTTCAATTATAGCCGGAGCAGGTTCAGGAAAGACCAGAACTATCATGTACAAAATTGCCAGACTTATTGAAGATGGTATTTTGCCAGAACAGATTCTTGTCTTGACATTTACAAATGCTGCCGCTAATGAAATAAAATCAAGAGCAGCAAGCATGCTTGACGACAGATGCAATCACATAACAGCAGGCACATTCCATTCATTTGCGGCATATATGCTGCGTATTTATGGCAAAACTATAAATATTTCCAATAATTTTACAATTTTGGCACCGGGCGATTGTGCTGACGCAATTGGTTTCATTAAGGCTGAATCAAATGACAAATACAAAATCAAAGGATTCCCACAGAATTCGAAAATTGTATCAATATATTCAACAGCCATAAACAAACAAATTTCAATTTCTGATGTTCTTTTGCTTGAAAATTATAATCGTTATGCCGGATACGAAGATATATTAACAGATTTGTTTAAAGAATATGTGTTGTATAAAAAAAGCAGGAACGTTTTCGATTATGACGATTTGCTTATTAACTTCCGCACACTTTTAAAAAACCAGAGATTTAACGAATACATTAACCGGAAGTATGCTTACATAATGGTTGACGAATATCAGGATACAAATAAAATACAGGAAGACATTCTTTTTCTTATGAGAAAAACAAACAATAACTTTACCGTTGTAGGTGATGATTACCAGAGCATTTACGCTTTTAGAGGCAGCGAAGTTAATAATTTTATAAACTTTTCGGATAAAGTTCCGGGATGCACAAAAATTGTTTTGGATGCCAATTACCGTTCAACGCAAGAAATCCTTGATTTGGCAAATCTTGTAATGAAAAAGCATGCAAATTTCGGTATCGAAAAGCAGATGTATTCATCAAATAAATTGCATGCTGATAAGCCTATTCTCTGTTCCCCTACATCACAGCGGGATGAAGCTAGACAGATTTATGAATATATTGCTGCAAAACAGCTAACAAACCATAATGCTGAAATTGCAGTATTATGCCGCAATACACTTAATACATTCGCATTAGAAGAACAGCTTTTAAAACACGGCATTCAATACAATAAAATGGGCGGTAAAAAGCTCATGGAATATGAGTGCGTTCAGGATGTACTTGCTTATATGAGATGTATCATTAACAGATTTGATGTATTGGCATGGTTCAGAATCCTGCAGCTGCATGAAGGCATTGGTGATACATATGCCAGAAGGATTTCTTCAAATTGTAATATAGACGATTTTCTCAGAGAAAACAAATATAAGAAAAATATTTTTTACAAGGAATTGCTCATAATTGATGAAAAAATACGTGAGTGGCGAGCTGCAGCAGAAATTCATTCTGTTTCAGAAATATTGGATAAAATCATTAAATTTTATGATGATTTGCAGGTACGTAATATTCAGAATATGAAAACTGATTCCGAAGATAATAGAAAAAAAGAACTTGCTGAACATAAAAAGAATATGAAAGTCCTTGAGAAAGTAAAACCATTAACAACTGGATATAAAAATATCAATGCTTTTCTTGATGCTCTGATGCTTGAATCAACTAAAACATCACAGCAAAGTGAATGTCATATAACCTTATCAACTATTCATTCTGCAAAAGGTCTTGAATGGGATAATGTATGTATAATGGATTGTGTTGATGGCAGTTTTCCAAAAGTCAGTCCAATGGAATTCTACAGTGAAAAGGATAATGAAGAGTTAAGATGTTTTTATGTCGCAATGACAAGAGCAAAAAAACAGTTAGTTATATATGCTCCTTTAACAATAGAAAAATATGGAAGATTTGAAGTGGCAGATATATCGCATTATCTTAATGGCTGCGACAAAATGTATGATACTGTTTCAACTAAAAAAAATTCAACTGCATCAGCGTAAACCGGTGCAGTTTTTTTGGTTTTCGATAAAAACTGTCATATTTTAATTAACTTTATTTAAAAAAGGAGATAATGAATATGAAAAATTGGATAAAAAAAGAAAATGTAGGTGCAAGTTTACTTGAAAGAGAACAGGAACTTTTTTCTGACTTCAAAAATGCAAGAGCAAATAGTTCTTCTTATAAAATCAAGAATACGGATACCGTTATATCATGCATTAAGGATGCTATCAATCACAATTATCCCATAAGAATTGTAGGAGATTATGATGTTGATGGTGTTTGTTCAACATCTGAACTTAAATTTCTTCTTATTGCACTAGGTGCAAAAGAAAGCAATTTGGACTATTATCTGCCAAAAAGATTTACTGATGGATATGGTATATCAATGAAAATTGTTGATAATTTTTTATTTACAGTAGAAAAAGATAAGGGATTATTGATAACTGTGGATAATGGAATTGTTGCTAAGGATGCTATTAAAAAAGCGAAATCTTTAGGCTGGAAGGTAATTATAATAGACCATCATCAGCCAGAAGTTGTTGATGGTAAAGTAAGTTTGCCGGCAGCAGACCTTATTATAGACCCACATGCGATAAAAGGCAGTTCTAATTTTGAGGACTATTGTGCAGGAGGACTTGTTTATAAAATTGCTCAGACAGCTAATTTAAGTACGGAAACTCTTAATTTAATCAAATCCTTTGCGATGATGGCTACAGTATGTGATGTTGTGAAACTTATAGAAGAGATTGGAGGACATTATGTATATGATAACTATATAATCGTCAAAGAGGGACTGCAGAGCATATTGCAGAATAATGGAAGAACAACAGGACTTTATTGCCTGTTAAGAGCTTTAGGACTTGATTATTCTGTATCCGAAAGTGAAATAGGCTTTATCGTTGGACCGGTAATTAATGCGGCAGCACGTTTAAATGATACAGGTGCTCAATACGTTTTTGAGTTTTTAACTAAAAATGACAACAATTTTTCTGAAGCAGATGAAATTGCAAATATCTTAATTGAAAACAATAAAACAAGAAAAAAAATGACTTCAGATATAATGCCTATTTTAACTGAACGAATAGCATCTAATAATCAACAGAACGATTATCCTCTGTTAGTATTAGGCAAGCCTGATGAAATAGGTGAAGGTTTGATTGGTTTAATCGCAGGCAAAATAAGTGAAGAGTATTCAACAATTTGTGCTGTTCTTACTCCGGTAGGTGACGGTTTGCTAAAAGGCTCTTTTAGAGGCCCGGAAGGAAGCCGGATTAAAAACCTTCTTGACAGCTGTAAAGATTATCTTGTGGCATATGGCGGACATGATGCTGCAGGCGGATTTTCTTTAAAAGAAGAAAATTTTGAAAAATTTAAACAGTGTATTACCGCAGCGGCCGGAAAGAAGCCTGAAACAGTCACTAATGCATATTATGATTATACAATATCGACTGATGAAGTTGCGGATAACCTTAATTTATTAGATAAATATGCCCCATTTGGAGCTGGCCACACTATTCCTATATACAAAATCGAGAATTTTACAGCACAGTTACGTAGAGGCGTATATTATTCAGTACTAGGCAAAGGAAGTGTATTTAAGATACATAGCAAGAAAGCCGACCTCATAAATTTTACAGGAGAAGGAGAAGCCATGTACAAAGCTATTGGCAAACCAATTAACATGGATGTCATAGGAACTCTCAGGTACAATGTATGGAATGGAAATAAATATTTCCAGATTGCATTTAAAGAACTACTGAAAAGACCTTAAAACTACATAACATCTAACATAACATCTATTAACACTGGAGACTTCAATCTCCAGTGTTTTTCTTTTTCTGTCATATTAATGAAATAAAATGATTAAAGGTAGAAAGGAGCCTAAAAAAAATGAAAATTATAAAACGAAATGGAATGGAAGTAGATTTTAATTCTGAAAAAATTATTTCTGCGGTTGGAAAAGCTAATCTTGAAGTACCTGAAAATGAACGTCTTACAGATTTACAGATTCGGGTTATCGAAGAAAAAGTTGAAATGCAGTTAAAAGCCATGTCTCATTCGGCAAATATTGAAGATATACAAAATCTTGTAATCCATCAGATTATGGCACAACAGGCATACAGTGTAGCACAAGTATATACCGAATACAGGTATAAACGTGCCCTGGCCAGAAAAGCCAATTCAACAGATGATACTATTCTTTCATTACTTGATACATGTAATGAAGAAATAAAGCAGGAAAATTCCAACAAAAACCCTACAATTAACAGTGTCCAAAGAGATTATATGGCAGGAGAAGTAAGTAAAGATATAACAAGAAGACTTTTACTGCCTCCGGATATAGTCGAGGCTGACAAACTTGGAATCATACATTTCCATGATGCGGATTATTTTGCACAGCATATGCATAATTGCGGAGTTTACAATATTGAAGATATGCTTCAGAATGGTACATGCATATCGGGAACAGAAATAGACCCACCTAAGCGTTTCTCAACAGCTGCAAATATAACTACACAGTGCATTGCACAAATAGCCAGCAGTTCATATGGCGGTCAGACGTTCAGTTTGGCTCATTTAGCCCCTTTTGTGGATAAATCAAGACAAGAATATAGACAAGCTATAAAAGCTGAATTTGAGGCTACTGGCATACCTTATGATAATGGGAAAATAAATAAGATAGCTGAAATGAGACTTGCAAAAGAGATTAAATCAGGAATACAGCTTATTCAATATCAGTTATTGACATTGATGACAACAAATGGCCAGACTCCATTTGTAAGTGTTTATATTAATCTGAAAGAAGTCCCGGAAGGACAGCTCAGGGATGATATGGCTATGCTTACTATGGAAATGTTTGAGCAGCGTATTAAAGGCATCAAAAATGAATGCGGACATTGGATTACGCCTGCATTTCCTAAAATCTTATATGTATTAAATGATGTTAATACTTATAAAAATACCAAATACAGATACGTTACAGAAAAAGCTGCAGAATGCACAGCGAAAAGAATGGTTCCTGATTATATATCAGAAAAAATCATGAAAGAATGTAAAAATGGCGATGTATTTCCTTGTATGGGATGCCGGTCATTTCTTACAGTAGACAGATTTAGCGAAAGCAAGGGTAATCTGGCGAATGCAAAAAATTACAAAGAAAATGAGCATAAATATTATGGACGTTTCAATCAGGGAGTTGTAACTATAAATCTTCCACATGTTGCCTTATCCTCTGGTGGAAATTCTGATAAGTTCTGGAAACTTTTGGATGAACGACTCGAATTATGTCACAGAGCATTAAGATTAAGACATGAAAGACTTTTAGGCACTAAATCTGACATATCACCTATTCTTTGGCAATATGGAGCTATTGCACGTTTAAAAAAAGGTGAAACAATAGATAAACTCTTATATGATGGTTATTCAACATTATCTCTTGGTTACGCAGGATTGTATGAAACATGCAAGTTTATGACTGGAAAATCCCATACTGATAATGATGCAAAACCATTCGCACTAAAAGTTATGCAGAGATTAAATGACAAATGTGAAGAATGGAAAAAAGCAGAAAATATTGATTATTCTGTATATGGAACACCTTTGGAATCAACAACATACAGCTTTGCTAAGGCTTTACAAAGAGATTTCGGAGCCATTCCAGAAATTACTGACCATAATTACATTACAAACAGTTATCATGTAAATGTCAGAGAACCAATTGATGCTTTTACCAAATTAAAATTTGAATCTGAGTTTCAGAAACTTTCACCTGGTGGTGCTATCAGTTATGTTGAAGTTCCAAACATGTCTAACAATATACCGGCAGTTTTATCTGTTATCGAATTTATATACGAGAATATAATGTATGCAGAACTTAATACAAAAAGTGATTACTGTCAGGTATGTGGTTATACAGGAGAGATTGAAATAAAAGAAGATGAGCACAAAAAACTTTTCTGGGAATGCCCGAATTGCGGAAATAAAGACCAGAGCAGAATGAATGTTGCGAGAAGAACCTGCGGTTATATCGGGACACAATTCTGGAATCAGGGACGTACACAGGAAATAAAAGACAGAGTAATGCATTTATAAAAACTATATATAGTAATTTGTGTTGTAAAACAGGGAGAAACAAGCATTTCTTCCTGTTTTTTTATGGTTTTCACAAAAAATGTCATATTTCAATCAAATTGTTATAAGAAAAGGAGGATTTTATTATGCAGAATAATAAAATTACAATTGAATGGATAAAAGAAGTCCAGGCAGATTACAAAGAAAACCGTAGTGAAGTGGCAAAAAGAATTTATGAAAACAAGTATTGTAGAAATCTGATGAATAACAATATCGAAAAATTTTCAACATACTTTGGCATGCCAGAATACGATTCGTTGAATTCTGATGGAAATTTGCGTGATGAACTTACGTCAATTGCATATGAGCAGTTGGTCAATTCATTGATTAACTTTGACACAGATAAGTGTCAGGCCAGATACTCGAAAAATATAACTTCGGGAATTTTAAGTTATTTGCAGCTTGAGAATAAACATACACTGGCAAAAGCAAAAATCGAGATGGCATCTTCTTTATATCCCAGAATTACGTCTTATTATCAGGAACTGCTTATACTTGCTCATAAAGGCGGACTTAACAAACGTATTACATCTTACAATGTTGAGGACGTTACTAAGGCAATTAATATTGCAAAAACTGAAAATCGTAAGAAAACGATATCTAAAGGTAAGACATCTGCTGAGTGTTATGTATCAAATAAACAGGCTGAAGCAGTAATGAGAGTATTTTCAATTAATCCGGATTATACTCCACAATATAAGACCAGCCCTTATGCTGATAAGAAAGCTAAAATAATTGAAAAATATTCATCCCTTAGTAATCAAGCTAAAATGAACAAAGAGCTGTCTGATATAGAATTGATGGAAAGAAGTTATTATGCTGTTTCAGATAAACATGTTTCATATGAAATTGATTTTATCAATATGGAGGAATCTTATCCATGCACTGTTATTGATATTGAATCAAAAACCAATGTCATATTTGGAAAATCGGAAGCAGTTGCGGCTAAAAAATGGATGGAAAAAATAATGAACAGTAAAAAGACAAAAAAACAGGATGATGATTATTACGCATCTAAAATTAAAAATTATTTTCAAAATAATATTATTGATTTTAGACCTGTACCTTCAGATGTGAAAACTTCTGATATAGAACAGACAATTGATAATCTTAATTTAGGTTTAGATTTTTTTACTGAAGAAGACTTTAATAGTCTTGATGATTTATTTTCAATGTCCATATAAATGTATATTGGCTGGCTAGATTTATTGTAAAATATTTTCAAATTAAAAGCAGACTGTCTTATATGACAATCTGCTTTTTATTATGTTTGAAAAGGTATCTGTCATAATATATATATAATCAATCAAAAATTAAGAAAGGGCTTATTATGGTTATCAATACAACAAAGAAATATATAACAAAAGGGTCAAGTTATTTTACTGTTACCATTATGGACAAAAAAACACATCTTGTATATCCTATTTTCTTTCCTAACAAGGAAGAGGTAGAACATTTTATTAATCAGGATGTAATTAATGGCAATGTGAGAGCAGGAATTGATACATTGGGACGTAAACATATTTTAGGTGACAATGAAATGATTGTGAATATAGAAGAAATTACAGATTGTAATATTTCTTTATAATTTATAGACAGAGTCCGCATAAATTTAATGCAGATTCTGTCTTTTTTAAGTCTCATTTCTAATAATACTAATAATATAGTCCATTTTGTATTGGATTTTGTACAATCATGCACAAACCCACATAAAAACTTGCACAAAAAGTCATCCATATATCTGACATATATATACTAGACACCTAAAACGTCCAAAAAAAATTTTTCGTCAGTCATATCTATTAATAGAAGGACAAAAAACTAAGGAACAAAAAGAGGTTATAATGTATATAAAGCTTAGTGAATATACAAAGAAATACAAAGATATATTTGACTACATATATGATAATGAAGAAGTTTTTAAATATGGGAAATTAAACGAACATATTGCAATACTGACGCTGAATCAACAAAAAAATGATGTAGCAGCAATATTGAATGATGAATCGCTTGTATCTAAAAAACTGCTTTATCGTGCAAATACAGGTAGCTTTTATAAAGAAACCAGAGATATTGAGCTGCCTAAGAAGTTTGATGTGTATGTTACTAAAAATGCATTAAAAACAAAGGTTATATCTGACAGACAATATAAAGATAACGAAGAAAAAGGGCTGTCATCAGGTATAGTATCGTGTGGGCGTAATTTTAAAAGTCATTGCGGGTCAAGATTGAAAGTTACAAAATCAAACATTATCGGACTTAAAAATATTGTAATAGACATAGACTGCCATGATGATTTATCCCCGGAAGAGTTATCAAATATAAAAAATAAGTTTATGAATTTAGCAAATGATTCTGAAAATCCATTATTTGACGGAATACTGCCCGAACCTACACTTATAATGTGGTCCGGACGAGGATTTCATATATGGTATAGCTTAAAAGAAGCTTTCTGTTTATCACAAAAATGGCTGTATGAACTTGTTACTGATAAGTTAATAGGAAAACTTGAAAACTGGTTAAATGAAAATAATATAGACCTATATGGGCTTGAAATAGATAAATCTGCAAGTAAGAATGTTGCAGGTTTTATTCGTATGCCGGGAACATATAATACGAAAGCAGGAACTGTATCACAAATGATTGCATTTAATCAAATTAAATACACATTGGATGATTTGAAGTCTTCATTTGAAATCCAGACATATAAAATTAAAACTTTTTCTGAAAGTTCTCCTGAATTAAAAGTAATACACCAAAAATTTGCGACAAAAACAATACATAGCAAATATAAACCTGATAATACTAAATCGAACAAAAACAGTTTTATCAGTGAACGTATAAATGAAGTAAGAAGGATTGCACTTGAACAGAAATCGAATGGGGATTGTTCCAACAGGCATAATTTGATACACACATTTTATAACTGTGCAGTACAACTTATGGACCGTGATGCTGCAAAAGAAGAAACATATAAATTCAACAAAGAATATTTCAGAAGTCCTGTCTGCAAAAATGAAGTGGGACAGGCTATAAAAACAATAGATGCACTCAAACCGTGGGGATATTATTTTTACAGTGACTTAACTTTTGGAGAAAAAATTAACAGTGAACGTTATATTGAACGTGCAAAAAATAAAAAGAAAACTGCAAAAATTAAATATCGTGCAAATTTAAAATATAAACGACAATCCGAGAAAGAAGACCGAAACAAATGCATTATTTATAAATATAAAGAAACAGGTTCTTTCATGGAAGCTGCAAAAGCTGGTGGAGTGTGTTATAACACCGCCAGAAAAATTATTGCAGATGCAGGATATAATACTGAAATAGGCAAGCAGAAAAAAGCTGCTGCAGCAAGAAAAACCTTTAATAAATTCAAAAAAACGAACTCTATAGCAAAGGCAGCTAAAGCGGGCGGTGTATGCTATAATACGGCAAAGAAAATTATAACTATATATCAGGCTTTGGCCGAAAATATCTGTAGTATAATAAAAAGTGGAATTGTAAAAATCCCGCAAATCATAATTGATTCAATAAAGCAGAACCATAACAAGATGAATGCTTCTGAATTTAATTGCATTCAGAAGGCCATAAGTGATATTACAGGTCTGGATAAACTTGATATTAAGATAGCAATAGCTTCATATCTACAGACTACATAACTTTAATACAATTAACTTTATTTTAAACCAGATACCAGGTCTGCAGGTCTGGTTTATTTGTGTTGTCTAAAAATGTCCCATATATCTATATATTCTCATATTTTTATATTCTTACTCATTATATTTTTCAACTTCCATCAATACAACCTATGTAAAATAAAAAAATGTAATATTTCAACAATATTTTTCTTATTGCTTCTTTTTCATTTTTCATTTTTTTCAAAAACCGGGGTATCTGTTTAGTATATATGTTCTGTTTTATGCATGCCAAGAGTATTTAGTCTGCCTAAGTTCCCTCGCAGGGGCTGTTATATTTAGACATCCCGGACAACAGTATCCCAAAAACAGCCGGATTATACTATTCATCCAGAATATGTTTTTAAAGTGTATTCAAAACATATATATGCATACAGGAGTTTTTTTTATTTTTTTGATAAAGCGTTTTTATGTTTTCTGTCATGTTATATATATCAATTATAATAAAAGGAGATATGAATTATGGAAATTTTTATAACAGGTACATTTCAGGATATTGATACATCGAAAGCAGCGGCAGCGTTAAAACATAGCTTTGCTGAAAAAGGATTTAATAATGTAACAACTATTCTCATATCTGATGTTGAAGTTGTAAAATCTAAATACCCATCAGCAATTATTATTGAGCTTGTAAACGTAAACGGAGTTAAATATTGTTATTTATCAAATTATACAATTGTATCAAAAGCCGTTAATTTTGCTTTTGCGGATACATTTGTTGATAGCATTATCAAAGATATTCAGAAAAATGATGGTAAATCAATTAATAATACTATAGCACAGATAAAACTGGATATATTAAGCAATGTAACACTTGAACTTGTAAGGTCATGTGAAGATTCTGTTTACATGAGCAGCAAATTATTGGATGGAGATTTATCTGTTGTATATAAATATAATGGTAATTATTTATCAAAAGATTTTTGTGATAAATATGGCATTTCTGAAGATGATATTTACGTATATGCATCTTGCAATACTTTGGATATGGGTGCAGATATTTCTGAACTTGCGAATGGACTTTACAGATTGAAATTAAAAAAGACTGCTGTCACAGATTATTCTGGTGCGGCAATTGCAAGTAACTATTTATTTACACAGTTCAGTTCTGTTACCGGGATAAAAGCATTTTTTATCAGAGTTTTTTCAGATGAATTAATTTTAATTCCAAATCCAAAAGATTTAAAAACTGCAAAGTCTTATGCTTTAATTAAGCAGAATCAAACTCCACATACATTTATAACTGATAATGTATATTATTATCAAAATGATGTAAAAACGACAGTTTGTTGCAGATAAGATAGTAAAGATAATACTTGATGTTATTCAAAAATAAGAAGAGATTATTTCTCTTCTTATTTTTTTGTAAAAATGTCATATTATTTACAGTTTTTATATAAAGGAGGTTTAACAATGAATAAAATGAGACTTAAAGATTACAATTCATTAATAACAGTATCCACACATAACCATATCGGAGGAGATAAATTTGACGCTGTAGATATTACAACGAATTATATTGATAAATTTATTGAATGTGGTTATAAAAAAGCAGCAGCAACAGGGCATGGTGGATTTTCAGCAATGCAGACAGCCCTGGATTATTCAAAGAAGACAGGTTTTGAAATCATATATGGGCTGGAAGCTTATATAGAAGTTCCGCCATTTAAGATTAATGAAAAGGTCGGACATCTGATATTGCTTGCCAAAGATGAGGAAGGCAAACATATAATTGACCGTTTGAATTCCAATCCTGCTGCAAAAAAAGGAGAATTTCCAGTATTGACATGGAAGCAGCTTAAATCAGTTAATTTTAACGGACATGTAGTAGCCCAGAGTGCATGTATTGCAGGAGCACCTGCGATAAGACTTTTGGCAAATGACATGCTTGAGCAGAGCATAAAGAATCTGGAACAGTCATTTGATTCACTTGATAAAAATGGTGATAATGTTTATATGAGTTCCCAAAACATTCTTTATATAGACATTCTGAATAAAATTAATGACGTTAATAAAGATATAACACAATTAAATGCCCGAAAGAAAGAATTTTCTGATGAAGTAAGAGTTTTACAGAGAAGACTTAAAGATATTCAGAAAAAAGGCGGTGATGTAAATTCTGCTGATGAATCAACACAGATTCGTGATATCAATATAAAAATTGATAATACAAATACAGAAATAAAAAGTAAAAAAGAACAGTTAAGCAGTTTTAATTCCGTTCGTGAAAATTATCAGAAAAAAATAGACAAATGGGAAAAGGTATTGGCACATATTGAAGATTTGAAAAGTCGATGCATAAGCAAAGATGAAGAAATAGCTGCCTGCAGACAGACGCTTGAAGAGTATAACAATTTGTTTGGAAAAGGCAATTATTATGCTGAAGTCCAGTATCATGGCTTGGATGCTGAAAAGTATGTGTATCCTATAATTGCGGATTTAGCCAAAGACCTGAATATTCCAATTATTGCAGCAAATGATGCTCATATGGTTGATAATTCAAAAAAATCTTTGGATATTCGTAATGTAGCCCGTTTTCTCAGATTTGAAACTATCAATGAAACTGAGGCAGATAAGGAATTATATATAAAGACTCCGAATCAGCTGGCAGATAAGCTTCTTGAAATCTTATCACCTGAAACAGTTGATGAGGCTATGATGAACTTAAATGTTCTCGGAGAACAGTGCCACTATATTCAGAAAATAAAATCTCATTATCCAAAATTTGATAAAAATGCTGATTCTAATGTTTTATTGAGAAAAGAAGCTGAAAAAGGAATAGAATGGAGATTTCCAAATCGCATTGGATGGACAGATGTTTATGAAAAACGTCTTGAATATGAACTGAATGTTATAATTAATATGGGCTTTGCAGATTATCATTTGATTGTTAAAGAATTCTTGGAGTATGCAAGAATCTGCGGCAAAGTTCCGGCAGATAAATTATCGGAAGTACCTTTAACTATTGAAGGTGCTTTGGAATATGTGAAAAAGCATAATTATACAATAGGCATTGGCGTTGGACCCGGAAGAGGCTCAGGAGCAGGTTCTCTTGTTACTTTCCTGTTAGGCATTACAAGTATAGACCCTATTAAGTACAATCTTATTTTTGAGCGTTTCCTTAATCCTGAAAGAATATCAATGCCTGATATTGATTCAGATATAGCTTATGGAGTAAGAGAAAAAGCAATCCAGTTTGTACGTAATAAGTATGGTGATGATGCAGTTGTTGGCATTATCACTGAATCAAGAGAAGGAGTAAAAGGTGCTATAAGAGATGTTGCAAGATATTATGGCATGAAGTATAAAAATGATACAGGAGCTTTTCTCGGACTTGGCAACATGATGAGAAAAAAAGTGCCTAAAATCACAGGTATAACTTTTGATACAAAAACTGATTCCGGTGAAACAGTATATGATTATCTGCATTCAGAGTTCTCTGAAAATCCGGATGCAATTGAAATACTGAATATAAGTAGAAATATTGAAGGAATGCTGGTCTCTTATGGACAGCATGCCGCAGGAGTTATTATTTATGATAACAATGATATATCTGAATATATTCCTGTAAGAATGGGTAATTTAGGTATAAAAACAACTGAATGTGACATGATTCAGGCTGAAGCATTGAAGTTATTAAAAATGGACTTCTTAGGTCTGCGAACATTAAATATCCTTACAGATACTGCAAGACTTGTAAAAGAAACTCAGGGGATAGATTTGGATATTGAAAATATTCCTGTTGATGATGCCAAAGCAATGCCGGTATATCAAAATATCTACGCTAAGGGAAAAACGAAAAATGTATTTCAGTTTGAGTCACCCGGAATGCGTAAGTATTTAAAGGAATTATTTAAAACAGCATGAAATAAAAAGGCGGTCAGTAAGACCGTCTTTTTTATCATTAATGATAATTTATGTCATATTAATAAAGATAGTAAATGAAAAGGAGGATTTTATATGTTAAATAATCAGAATTATGAAAAGACTTTTGATGAAACTCAAAAGGATATGCTTGAAAAAATTGATAAAGCATTAGATTCCAATAATCCTGAACAGCATAAAGTAGCTTATATTGAATTGATAATAGCGATGAACGCTTTGTACAGGCCGGGACCAATGGATTATATTAAGGATTACATTAATGGAAAGCTTAATCCTAAAAGTGTAGTTTATGATTCGGAAATGTTAAAGCCAATATTGGAAGTAACTTATGGAGTTATCGTATTCCAGGAGCAGGTTATGCAGATATTCCGAGACTTGGCAGGATACAGCTGGGGCAGAAGCGATTTGATAAGACGTGCTATGTCAAAAAAACATGAGGATGAAATCAAAGCTGAACGTGAGATATTTATTTATGGCAGTGATGAACTGGGTATAACAGGATGTATTAAAAATCATATCTGCAGTACAGATGAAGAAAGCTTGAAAGCTGCAAATAATATATATGATAAAATGTATGCTTTTGCAAAATATGCTTTCAATAAATCACATGCAACATCATATGCAATAACGTCATTTAAAACAGCTTACTGTAAATATTATTACCCTGCAGAATACTTTTGCAGTGTTATGAATTGGGCTGATAAAATTGAAAAAGTAGCAGAGATTATATCTGATGCAAGGGATTTCGGAATTGAAATACTTCCACCTGATGTAAATAAGTCTGAAGAGGAATTTTCTATTATAAACGGAAAGATAATATTCGGATTATCCAGCGTAAAATTAGTAGGCAAGAATGCCAAAAATATAATTGAAGCAAGAAAAAAAGATGGAGTTTTTAAAGATTTTAAGGACTTTATGATTCGCTGCCAGTGTAATAAAAGTACACTGAAGGCCTTAAATGATGGCGGAGCATTTGATAGTTTCGGATATTCAAGACAGGCTTTGTCTATAAACAATGTATTTATAGAGGAAATTCTTAATGATATAACTGAAATCAGAAAGAAACAGAATTTCATAACAGCTGCAAATAAGGTACTTGAATTTGTAGAAGATTACACAACAGTAGAAGCTTTAAAAGACCGTATAAAAGAAGAAGGCATTTCATATCCGGAAATAAAGTCAAAAAGTGTTCCTACAAAAAATTCTATAAATAAAAGAATATCTACAGCAAAAGAAAAAATAGAAAATCTGTATGAGGATATATATTCTATTGAAATAGAACCAATAGACGAGTATCCATTGAATGTGAAGCTTGCAAATGAAAAAAACAGTATTGGAATTTACATATCTGGTCATCCTATTGATGAATATGAGCGAAGGACAGCAAATATCTCAGATATAGAATCAGGCTGCAATCAAACAACATCTGGTATTATAACTAATCTGGAAGTAAAGCGATGCAAAAATGGAAGTAATATGTACCGTTTTTCATTGGAAGATGCTTCTGGCAGCCTTAATTGTATATGCTTTGATTCATCATATCAGAAAATATTTAATGCTAAAGAATTGCTGATAAATGATGAGGCTGTGCAGATATATGGAACTGTAGAACGTGACGATTTCAGGTCAACTGATGAAGAAGAGATTCTTCAGATGAAAGTCACTAATGCCATTCCATTAAAGAAAAAGACCAGTGTATATCGTTTAATTGTCAATGATTTTACAGAATGGCCGGAAATTTACAAGAATATAAGTAATTGCATATCGAAAGACGGTAATGTACTTTATGTCCTTGAAAAAATATCAGGCGAACAGAGAAAAGTGAATGTAAAGTTTAATAACGATATAACAAACATAATACCTGTAAAGAAATATGTAATATAAAAATGTAAATTAAAACCCAGGGAAGCAATTCTCTGGGCTTTATTTGCAAGACAAAAACTTGCACAAAAAGTAGCCTGTGTATCTGTCATAATATTTATGAATAAATAAATATTTCATAGAAAGAAGGCTAATTAATGAAAAATACTAAAACACAAAATATAAGCGAAAAATTAAATGAGAAGAAAGTTATAGAAACAATGCAGTCTTTTTCAAGACCATGTACGGAGAAAAATAAGGTTGTTTTTATAGATGGGTATTGGAGATGTCCTAAATGCGGGCTGGTTGTTAATATGTGGGCTGCAAAATGTAAATGTAATACCAAATTAAACTGGAATGAGGCAGCTATATGAGTAAAAATCATAAAGAAAAACAAATAAACGATATGGATAAATACATCCAAAAGGATAATAAGACTATTAAAAAAATTAAATATGTTCTACTTGCGATAATGCCGACTTTTATACCGTTAATGCTTCAGACATTATGTGCATATGGAGTTCTTATAATATTAAAACTTTTCGGTTTCAATCTTGAAACCTGTATCAAGAACGGAAGTGCTATTATATTTGTCAACATAACCGTAATTGCATTAACAATATTTTGTTTATATAAAGTAATGCAGGGTTATTTTATAAAATATAAATCTGCCTGTGTATTCAAAATAAGAAGTATCACGAATAAGAAAAAGTTCCTCATATCAATAACACTTAACGCCTTATTCGTTGTAGGACTATCCATAATTTCCCAGATACTGACAAATTATATAAGTAAGTTTACCGGTATTGAAATTAATGCGAGTTTAGAATATGCGATAACAGCACAAAAGGTACTTTTAATAATATCGACATTTGCAGTTCCGGTTATGGAAGAATTTATTCGTTGGGTTACTATAAATGCCTTAATGACCTTAAAATGCAATCGTAAAATGACAAATATTATACAGGCATGTCTCTTTGGTATGTCGCATTTAAACCCGGTTAAGTTAGTTTATACAATTCCTTTGGGACTTTTTTTAGGACGGAGTATGTATGAATATAATAATATATGGCTTAATTCAATATTCCATATAATATTTAATTTGATTGCAGTAATACCTTTTTATGTAAAAATTCAACAAAATATAATCTTTCTACCAGTGTTTTCAGGACTTTCGATTATATTTATGCTGCTTTCGTTTATGTTCCAATATAAAAACAATGAAAACTGAAATATCTGTTTTCTATAATTCATCTGTCATATTTCTTATAAGTATATTTGATGCAATTATAAACTTAGAAAGCAGAGGTTTAATATGAATTATACATTTAGGGGAAATTACAGTATATGTGTTCCAACAGATATTATCGAAAAATATAGAACTGTATTCAAAAAAGACTTGTCAAGAATTACCATACTTGGAATTATTGAACAAATTTACAATACAAATGTTGATATTGCTTTCAGGCAGAACACTTTGGAAGATATTCAAAACAGAGTATGTAAATTTATTAATAATGCTACAGAAATAGTTGAACAGTTTTTGTAAATTAAAATAAGAAAAGATTAAGGAAGGTTTTTATGAAAAATACAACAGCTATAAAAGAAAAGACCATTAATGATAATGAAATTTTATTATTGGATAATACTGATTCATTTGAAGATTCACTTGAAACTTTTTCAAATGATGCGTCTGTATTGGCAGAAATCCAGAATTGTAACAAAGAAATTGAAGATATATCAAAATCTAATACAAGCTCAACATATTTTAAAAATGACAGTATCTCAATGTATATGGATACTATCAAAAATTATTCTGTACTGACTGCGGAAGATACAAAAGATTTGTTTAAAAAACTTGAAGCGGCAAAATCAGAAGATGAAAAAAAATTTATAAAGGAAAAAATTCTTGTTGGCAATATACGCCTGGCGGTCCATTTTGCAAAAATATGTATGCCCTCGGAAACTAAATCATGTGAATACACAGATTTGATACAGGAAGGGAGTATAGGCCTTATGAAAGCAATAGAGCGTTATGATTATAAATTGGGCTATAATTTCAGTACATATGCAACCTGGTGGATTAGACAAAGTGTTACAAGAGCCTTAATGGACAAAGATGCTACTGTGCGTATGCCTGTACATATTATTGAAAAGCAACGTAAAATAAACAGTTATGTTGCCAAAAGAATTGCAGATAGCATGGAATATCCAACAGTTGAAGAAATAGCCGCAGGAACTAATCTTGCAATACAGGACGTTGAGTTTGTAAAAAAGAATGCTATTTCCACGATAAGTTATGATAAACAGATAGTTTCTGATAAATCTGATGAATCTTCTACATTAGTTGATTATATGGAAGCAGATAACAATACGGCTTTAGAGGCCTTAAATGGTTGTGCTTCTGAGGAATTGCTGCAGGCAATCAAAAAAGTCTGCACACCAAAAGAATATGATGTCTTATTATACCGTTTTGGGTTTAAAACAGGTGATATTATGACTCTTGCTGATGTAGGAGCTATATATAATGTTTCAAGGGAAAGAATACGTCAGATTGAATCTAAAGCCTTGAAAAAAATAAGAATTAATTTTATGCATAGAGGCAAAACTATGGCAAATTATATGTAAAATCAAAATACCCACAGGACAACCTATGGGTATTTTCTTATATTTATTTAAAAAGGAGTATATTATATGAAGATTAAGTTTAATTTTAAGTTATTTGATTCCAAGTTTAAAATCAATTTTGGAAAATATGATAAGCCAATAAAGGCAGGGATAGCGGTTTTTGTAATATTGTTAATTGGATTGATAATTTATATACATTCGATGAAAAACCCAAACTTCAATAAAATATTACTAAAAAATTACGGACAGGATGCTGTATATTTTCCGTCAGAACAGTCATTCAGAGCAGAAATCAGCAATTCACAGATTGAAGTAAAATTCAATCTGCAGAATATCCGAGATAAAGATACGGACCATTTATTTGTTACGGGCATAAGTCCCCAAAAGGATTATGAAATGTATGTAGATAAAATGGACAGAAAATATGGCGTATATACCAAATTTGCAAATTGGAGAATGTCTTATAAGCCTATGACTGTATCAGAAGATAATCCCAGAACAATATATGTAGAATCAAATAATGAGAAAAGTATTAAAAATATATCTGCATCAATGTTTACAGAAGGTAAAATGAAAAGACAAAATATCAAAGATGATGACCTTGATGGAACCTTTTATGTAATGGAAGGTAAGACAACGTATTTGACGGCAATGTTTTTATTAGGCAATGTCCGGTATGCGATTTATGAAAACTATAATTATGAAGTTTACAAGGATTTCTTTTCCGGGATAGATGATAAACTCATTGTTAATATAAAAATGTATTTCAGTAAAAAAAATCATTTGATTAAAAAAATTGAAGTGACTCAGGATAATGATTCATTAAAGGAGTATATGTATAATACATCTGGTCAATTAATTCCAACCGAATTTACTTATACATTGGTTAATACGGGATGGGGTGAAGAAGATGTATATGTGCCTATCGAAATAGATAAAGCTGCAATTAAAGAAAATACCAAATAATATTATTATATCAAGCTATATTTCAGTTTATAAATTGAAATATAGCTTTTTTTAGGCTTTGTAATTGAGCAGCAGGAAATATTCAAATTTTTGTTAAATATGAAAGGTATCATAATATGATATGTTATAAATAATATCAGGTACTTTTTATAATAAAGTATATACATTAATGAAAGGCGTAGCTTGTAATACGCTTTGTTACTATCGAAGATAGTCAGTATTATATAATCAATATTTTTTAAGAACATGCGGAGCAAAATTATAAATATATTGATTATACTAATAATCTGTGTATGTTATTTTACAAAGTTAGGATAAAATACACAAAAAAACTATAAGAATATATACATTTTGTAAAAATACATGTTTATTTAGAGTATAAGTGATTGTAAGATTATAAATAAAGTTGCAAGTAAACATAAACACATATAAAAGCTGGATGCGTATAATCAATCCTGATGTTTTATAATTGTCTGTCTGCGTTACGTGTTGCCTGTTATATTAAAGCACTGCCTGTTGTAAGTAATTTACATTGTTATAAATAATACAGTACATATATATAAAATGGCATTATGTATATATGTGATTGTAATAGTATAATAAGTAATGAAAAATAATAATAAGATAGTAGTTCTATATAGTATATCAATATTGCATAATACATCCATATTCTATAGTGCATCCATAAGCGTGCATCCATAAGCAATAAACTGCATGATGTATATAATATATGCGTATATATAATATACACAGAGTTATATAATAATCAGGCGTTGTAAGGCTAATCCGGAGTGTTTAAATGCAACAAACCAGCTTTATATAATTAAACAGCTTTGCTAACAGAATAGTGTTATTTATAAGAATCACATATAAAAATAAACCGCCTTGCAATATAAATAAACTGACTGTGTTATCAAATTAAGCCATTCATAAATAACAAATATAACATAATTGTGTTATCAAAATACATCAAATAACAAATAGAAAGAATAAATCCGCATGTATTAATAACGGCATGCTGTTATTAATTATTCGCTGTATCAGTAAATAAACCGCATATTTATAACAATATTTATAACAATATAGTGTTATTTAATTGTTACTTTAACATCGGAATTATTAATAACTCATTGTCAGTATAAAGATATTTTATAACAATATAGTGTTATCGAATTTCAATAAATGTATTTGAAATTATATTAATCAATTAATTAATAACATAATATTGTTATTAATTTCCCCCAAAATAAGCAATAACATAATGCTGTTATTTATATAACATGCGATACATGTTTATATGCAAACAGCATATTTATATATATCATGCCGGCCATCCATTTCGTGTTTATATAACATCCCATTTATTTATATGTTCCAAATTTTTATTGAAAAACATATTTCTTATTCATATTCCCATGAATATGATATGTCCTGAATCTAAATTCCAGAGTTTTATCAGTTATTCAATCAGCTAAATATAAAAAATGTCATATTAATATCTATAAAACAAAAAAGGAGGCAGAGTATGCAAAAAGAAAATGATTGTTGTAATAACTGTACCCATTGCATTCAGATTCCAAGAAACAATAAATATGGAGATACCGATTATTTATGCACTGTGAGTTCATATTTTATATCAGATATATATAAAGACGTGCATAATATAAAAAGATACTCCCCTGGAGGAAGAATACTTGACTGCAGATATGAAAGAAAAAATGAATAACAGGAGATAAATTTATGAAAATAAAAAATGTTGTAAATGTTACAGGCGGAAATACAAAAATATCAATAATCGGTTTTTCCAGTAACAACAGTATATTAAATGCATCCAGTCAACGTGATGAATATATAGAGTTATGGAGCGGAATTATAGACAATATTGATTTTGAACATGTCCCATATGGCGATTATGAAGTAGCACATCTTACAGTTATTAATAATGAAGATACACTGCTGTTGTATTTCGAATATCCTGAGCTTACTAAGAAGCAGATGGACTGGATAGATAGAAAACTTCATGGATGTCCATATCCTATTGACTGGATTTATATGCTGTATATAAAATACCGTGATTATAAATACATCAAAGATATATTAACGATGGACAAATTAAAAGTGTATGAAGAGGTTAGATATATGGTGTTGTAGCCTAAATAATAAGACAATATGAATAACGGAGGAAATCTATATGACGTGGTATTCATTATTCAATCGAATTGGAAAACAGACAATCAACGTCTTGAAGCACACAAAAGTATATGCATTGCTTGATAACCCCGCTACAGGCAAGACAGAAAAAGTAATGCTTACAATAAAATATGATGCAAAAGGACAACCATATTTGATAAAGGAGTAAATTATATGAGATTGATAGATGCAGATGAACTTATAAGATGTATGGATAAAAGATATAATGAAAAAAAAGATATTGTGCCAAATAATCTGGCTGAAGGTTTTGCACAAATGGAAAGACTTATTAAAGAACAGCCAACAGCTTATGACATTAACGAAGTTATAGGAAGACTCAAAGAAAAATCCATTCCGGTATTGGATGAAGATGAGCACGTAGTGCCTGAAAGTAATGTCCAGGAAACATATGAAATTGAAATGGTTGCTTTGTCAGATGCAATTGACATAATACAAGCAGACAGCAAGACGAATAGCGGAAACAATAGGAACATTGCTGAATATTCTGTGAAAGAAGCTGCTTATAATCAGGCAATTGATGATTTTGCAAATGGCATTAAAGAGATACTGGAAGATAACATAGTATACAATATGGATTGTATTGATACACTCGCAAAACAGTTAAGAAAAGATTAAAGAAAGGATAAAAACTATGACAGCACATGAAAAAGAAAAGATAATTAAATATGGATACGAAAAATGCAAAAAGGAAAATCATAAAAAAGTTCAGAAGAATTTAGTCACTACGGCTACGGCAGTTGTCGCAGGAATGCCAGAGCTAGTATTAACATGCCCGCCTAGAGATAACATTGACAATTGGCTTACAGGAATCATTATTTGCCTGATATTTATAATATTCATACTTTCTATAATTAATATAATAAATTGTAACAAACAAAATAAGTATTATAGAGAGTTTGCTAATGAACACAAACTTGATGTCATAAAAAGTAATGAATGTTATGAAATAAAATGCGATGAAATTACAATGGTTGTTTTAGAGGCTGAAGAAATCAATAGCTTACTACAGTAATTATTTATTATAGCAAACATTAATTAAAAAGAAGGAGAAATAATATGATTATAGGAAAAGATAAAAATTTTAACGAGTTAAGGGAAGGCGATTATTGTAAATATCTTGTTGATTTAGATGATAAAGGGGTATATCAATTCTTAGGGCAAATAAAGTATGAACCTTCATACTATGGTTATTGTTTAGATACAATAGAAGCAAGAAAAGTTATGGATAAAGATACCTTAAAAGTTGATAGTAAAAATGATAAGTCTATTGTAAATTTTGCTCCTTCTTTAATGATGTATACGATTGATACAGATACAATAGAAAAAACTAATTATTTTCCTGAAAAAGAATATAACGAAATTTGTATAAAAGAAAATATTGTTGCTTCATATGAGTATGAACATAATGATAAGGATGGAAATAGAATATGGTCAGACATTAGAGAAATATATAAGACAAATGATAAAGATATTTATATAGAAAAGTATAAAAATAGTAGAACAGGAATTGTTACTTATAAAGAAAAACCTTTAGCTGAAGTAATTGAAGACATAGCCATATATAATATAGATAAAGAAAAATATGAATATGAATATGAGTATGAATAATTAAAAATTTATTACACTATTATATTA
>ERZ773158.682-NODE-682-length-38184-cov-4.217315_pt1 | contig 38184 bp, 37 predicted proteins | sample MGYA00511918_ERZ773158 | MGnify/ENA primary metagenome ERZ773158 (study PRJEB29015, sample SAMEA2737876) | human gut metagenome | biome: human gut; feature: human-associated habitat; material: faeces | place: China | collected 2012 ...
TCAAGGTAAAATAATAATTATTCCTGTTTTGGCTTCCCATTGGTGTGATTCTCTATCTGCAGCTGCTTCTCCAGTACCGACTGCTTGGCAAGAATGACATTGACCTTATCGTATAGATCCTCAATCATAATCTCTGTTTTTAAGTTGACCTTGTAGTCGTTTTCAGCTCTGCGACGATCCTTTTCCTCTTGACGGTTCTGGCTCATCATGATCAACGGGGCCTGGATTGCCGCTACGCAGGAAAGAACCAGATTAAGCAGAATAAACGGATACGGATCAAATGCCTTGGATGCCAGCACCCTGACACCTTCCGGAATGACAATTTCCCTCAGTCCTGTACAACCCTTAAAGCTGAATACACCCACGATCTCCACAGAGCCCGGCAGGGTAACCTCCTGCAGATTGCTGCAACCGGCAAAGGCATAATCTCCCACTGTGGTAATTCCATCCCGGATCACCACGACTTTTATTTCCTGCATGAGAGAATTCCAGGGCACCTGTTCCGGTTCTGTATAATCCTCCATGGCTCCCACACCTTGGATGGTAAGGAGCCCGTTTTCTTCCTCATAGTTCCAAACTGCCTGTTGTCCGCAAAGTCGCATTTTGCCTGTTTCCATTTTATTTTTCTTTCATTCCTTTTTCGATTTCACTGACCATCTGTCTCGCTACCAGTACAGAGAACTCCACGCCCTGCTGATGAATCTCCGGGCTCATTCCACCTGTGAAATTGTGAATTTCGTAAGTGAAATCTCCCTGGTAATTCACATCTGCCAGGCTCTTCAGCAGAGGTGTCCACTCTACATATCCCAGATAAGGCAGCAAATGATCATCCTTCTCACCACGGTTGTCGTTGATATGTAATGCCTTTAAACGGCTGCCTATCTGTTGGATCGCTGCTGGCTGGTTGACCTGTGCCAGATTTGCATGTCCGGTATCCCAGCAGATACCGAATATGTCATCCGCATTTAACTTATCCAGAAGCTCCAGCAGGTCTTCAGCATTACATCCAAAACGTCTGCCATATCCAATACCCAGATGGTCTACCATGTTCTCGATGGCAATTCCGGTTCCATATTTCGCCGCAAGTTCGCCGAAGCGCTTAAAACGCTCCGTCTCACTTGCCAGAGATTTTTTCCTGGAATATCCCGCTTCATCATTGACGGAATCCGGATGAATGACTAGCCAGGGCACCTGACACATACCTGCTGCCTCAATATCTCTCTTGATTCTGCCGATATTGTCTTCCCAGTCCAGCGCTGTAAATTTCATGCTTTCTGCCACACTATAATAATGCGCATGTGCCTGGGTCACAGGAAGATTATGCTTATCACAATTTTCCTTCTGCCGCTTTACCCAGTCTCTCCAGTCAGGAGCATCCATGGGAAGTCCCTTTCTTCCGTATGCTACAAAGCATAAATCAATGGCGTCAAAACCTGCCTTTGCAATAGATTCAATTGCCTGCTCGCAGGAATAATACATTTTCTGTGTCCAAAAAACACTGCCACAAGTTCCTGTTGATGTCGATATTCTCATAATAATACCCCTGCCTTTCTATGACCTGCCGACTTTGCATCACAGGTAAAAAATATTATTTTGCATACACACGGATTTCATGAATGACAGCCTGTTCCGCTCCATTGGTGGATTCCGGGATCACACGAATCTCGTCTGCCGGTACATCACCGATTCCCACACTGCACAGGCGCTGGTAATTATCCTTTACAAATGCTTCTCCCGTCTTTTTGCCTTCCCGGTACAGTTCGATTTTTACATCTTTTACCAACTCCTCGGGTACACCGTTTCGCTGCTGTGCCTGACGTAAAGGTGCCATAGTCACGCGGATTGGATATGCAAAGTTGGATTCAAAGGTCAGTCGGATTTCCCGGATTTCTTTCGTCTCGTCCCATTTCATGATAAGACACTCTCCGGGCTTCGTAACCCATCCATTCTGTTCCTCTCCAAGCTTTCTGGAGATGCCGTTCGCCACCTTCTCCGGCTCGCCTCCCTGCTCCCAGGAAGAAGCGGTGATTTTTGCCTTAAGTGCCAGATCTTTTTCATCCTCATTCTTAAAGCCCGGCAGAAAACCATCCTCTTTCAGGATGAGCTGCTGTAATTCCTTTACATGAGGTGCCAGCTCCCTCGGATCGCAGGCATATTTATTACACAGAGCAGCAGCAATACCCACTGCCTCACCTCCAATGGCGCAGCATCCGATGATTCTGGTGCTTGCCAGTCCCAGTCTGGTGGTACTGATATCTCTTCCCGCCATGTACAGGTTCTTAATATTTTTCGAATAGTAAGAGCGATAAGGGATCGTGTATACGCCGTCATAAAAATTACAGTCAGAAGGAAGCAGGTTGAAATCCAATAGTCCGTGCGGCGCATGAAGGTCCACACACCATCCGCCGTAACAGACTGCATCTTCGAAAATTTTATGCTCCAGAATATCCGTTTCTGACAGCAGATAATCTCCCACCAGACGACGGCTTTCTCTCACACCGGGCAGTGCTCCCACCCATTCCAGCGCATAATTTTCTGCATGGTGTTCGTGGATTCCTTCCTTATTGTTTTTAATATGATCCCAGATACCGTAAGCATAGGCAATGAGGTCATCACGAATCGCCTCATACTCTGTAATAATATCCTCTCCATCGCCACAAAGCTCCAACCACCAGTAACCATAATCCACACAGGCACTGCTGGTCATGGAGGTCCGCTTATACTCCTCCGGGTTGGGCGAATCATCACAATTGATGGTATCTCTCATCTGAACGCAGTGGATACGTTTCGCTAGCTGCTCTTCCGTCAGTTTTTTAGCAAAAGATGGCGGCGTAAATTTCACCGGATGTCCCATATCCTTTGCTTTTAATAAAATGGAATTTCCCATGCGGTAGTTGTTGGGCTGCTGGGGGGCATGCAATTCTCCAAACTCAGATTGTGGTTCGCTTCCTTTTCTGTATTCAGCTCCTGCATAATATCCCAGTGTCCCGTTTCCCGTAGCATCTACGAAAACCGGTGCATATAACTGATAGCGCATCTCCGTGGTTTCCTGTACACAGTAAATGGAAACAATTCTATCATCCTTCGTTTCACAGTCATACATGACTGTGTTAAAAAAGACTTCCAGATCCTTTTCTTCCTTTGCTTTTTCAAACAGCACCATATCCCACACGGAATAACTGAACTGTTCGTTGTTTTTCTTGTTTTCCAACATCAGCTCATAGAGCAGTCCACCCTCTGCATAATCCGGCTGTTTTAATGACTGGTCCGCACCGGAAATATGGATACGGATTTCGCTGGAAGCATTCCCTCCCAGTACGGGACGTGCCTGAATGAGTGCCGTATGTACGCCCTGTCTCGCTGCGGCAATGGCAGCACATAAGCCTGCCATTCCACCACCTACGACGATCACGTCATAGTGTTTTTTCTCAAATCGAAGATTCATTCGTCATATCCTCCATATATGGTAAAATGATCTTTTCCCTGATATGCTAGGTCATCAAAATTCTCCATGTAATAATTTGGTAAAAATTCATCATTAAATTGTAAATCATCTGACACGGTGTTCATGGCGTAGATGTATACAATCGTGTGTTCCTTTTCATTCAACAAAGCGTACTCATAGCAGAAATCATATCCGGCAATAGTGACATAAGCAGGATACCCGAAAGATGCCGTGTCATATTCCACAGACCGGGTCTCTCCGGTACGATCTGTATAGGTAAGAGAAGAAAGTCTCTCCTGTTCTGTCGCATAAGCATTCTCATTCAACCGGTAGGAAAGATAAATCTGGCTCATAGGTCTGTCCCATCCACTTTCATACTGGTAGTAATACTCCACTTCTTCTGCTTCTGCCGGAATTTCCTCCGGAAAAATCAGAAAATGGGTATATTTTTCCGGCACTGACCACTTCCGGTAGTCTGCCGTATCCTGTGACCGCTCTCTGGTATCGCCCTTTGCCAGATTGCTCAGAGCAAGCGCCAGGACAATGAGGAATACTGAAAATAAAATACTGATGACTGCTACAATATAGCCCTTTGTTTTTCGTTTCATGCCTTAACCCTTTACCGCACCTACGGTAAGACCTTTAATAAAGAATTTTTGTCCGCACAGGAACACAATGAATACAGGAACCGTCGCCAGACAGCAGGCTGCCATCATCAGTCCGTACTGCGTTGCTTCCATGCTTACGAAGTTATCCAGCACCAGGGGCAGGGTATAAAGCGCCGATTTATTGATAAAGATCAGGGGATCCATGTAACTGTTCCAGGAACTTACAAACTGTGTGGTACATACCGCTGCAATGGTTGGAATTATAATGGGTACCATTATCTGATAGAAAATACGGAACTCACTGGCACCATCAATTTTAGCAGCTTCCCGCAACTCCTCAGATGTTCCTAAGAATGCCTGACGCATCATAAAAGTAGCGCTTACTGCCACGACTTTGGGTAAAATCAGCGCCCAGTGCGTATTCACCAGACCAACCGCTGAGAAAATTACAAACCTCGGAATCAATGTTAACTGAGAGGGAATCATCATCTGGGACAAATACAATAAAAACAGCACATTAGAGCCTCGGAATTTCAGTTTTGCGAAGGCGTAACCTGCCAGGCAGCTGCTGACTCCCGCCACCGCTGCAGAGATGGCAGCTACCTTGATAGAATTCCAGTAACCCTGTAAAAAATGATAATTTGTCTTTCCCGCAAACCCAAGTACCCGTAAATAGTTCTGGGGATACCAATAGGTGGGGAATAATCCAACTCCCTGTTTCATAACATCGGCTTCTTTTTTGAGAGATGCTCCAATCATCCAGATAAAAGGAGAAAGCATCAGCAGGCAGAGTCCGATAATTAAAATCACCATAAGAATTCGGAAAAATCTCTTTTTCGGAGTGTTACTTCCTACAACTTTTGTATTTGCCATTTTCCCGCCTCCTTAATCTTGTTTATTATTATGAACATATTGAATAATGGTAATAATCAGTAAGATCAGGAAAAGGACAACTGCCACTGCAGAACCATACCCTGTCTTGTGATAGTCAAACGCCAGTTTATAAATATAATATACCAGCACGTAGGTGGAATCCTTCGGACCGCCTCCGGTCATGACATTGATATAACCAAATACCTGGAAGCTGCTGATAATACTTGTAATAGTGATAAAAAAAGTAGTATTTGCCAGAAGTGGAATCGTCAGTTTCCGGAACTTCTGGAATCCGTTTGCGCCATCCAGAGATGCACATTCGTACAGATCGGAAGGCAGTGACTGCATGGCTGCCCCATACAAAAATACGGAATATCCAATCTTCGCCCAGATAACAACCAGCATGATCGCCGGCAGTGCCCAGGTATAACTTACCAGGAACCTTGGCGGATCGCTCCAGCCCAGTGCCCGCATCAGATTTGTAAAAGGACCATAGGTGGAATACATCGTTTTCCAAATGGTAGATGTTGCTACGATGTTACAGATATGCGGCATATAAAGGGCAATTCGCACCACACCTGCGGTTCTGTCAGCGCAGAAATTATCAATCAGTGCTGCAATAACCAGTGCCAGAATAATGGTCAACGGCACCGTGACAATGGTAAAGATTACAGTATTCCAAAGGGATTTCTGGAACCAGCTGTCTTTCCACAGATCAATAAAGTTTTGAAATCCTACGAAATTCCAGTTGCCAAGTCCATCTGTATACACCCAGTCTGTCAGAGAAATATACAGGGAAATCAGCATGGGAATCAGACTTAAAAGTACCAGACCCAGGAGACTTGGCAGAAGAAACAGCATTGCCATTCCCTCTTCTCTTCTCTGTCTTCTCTGCTTTCCTGCTCCTGGCGGAAGTTCTCTATTGATTGCTTTTGTTTTCCACATAGCAGATACCTCTTTCTACTTAAAATATTGTTTACACCGGTTATCAAAACAGGGATGCCGCAGTGTTACCAGCAGCATCCCTGTAATATAGCCGGCATACATCCGCTATCGGTCATTCTGCCAGAAGAGCATTTCCTCTCTCTGTTGCTTTCTTTAATGCTTCTTCGGCAGTAGGTGTCACACCATACATGAAGTCTTCCCACTCCTCATGAAGGATGGTAGAAAGTTCTCCTCCCTTATCATTTACATAACTCTTCTTCACATAAGAAGAACGGTCGGTGCTGAACAGATGTTTTAGGGACTCAATGTCCACAGAATCTCCTGCTGACTGCTCAACATAATCCAGAATCGCATCCATATCGGTTCCTAACCACAGTGGATAACGGGCTGCTTTGATCAGCGGGGTCATACCGCCCTGGATATACCATCGTGTGAACTCACATGCAGCCTCCTTATAAGGGGTGCTTGCGGAAATACATATAAAGTCGCCGGAGTAGTTTGCCTGATCCTGTGTATAGAATTCTGCGTAATCCTCACTGGGAACAGGGAAAGGAATTAATGCAGTGGTAAAATCATGAGGATACGTCTCGGTATCCATTGCCAGTCTCAGCTGGGAGAAAATACCAAACATAGCGCATTTTCCTTCCAGGAAAGTGGACTGCACTGTCAGGGCATCCGCGATATCGTCTTCCATAGTCGGTGCGCATCCTTCATCGCAAATATCCTTAATGAGGTTGAATCCATCTACATATACCTGGTTATCCCAGTTCAAGGTCTTCATCGTATCATCCGCAAAAGTATCATTTGCTCCCAGGACAGAATTGATATAGTCAAGCTGTGCAGCTTTGGTAAAATTAAAGCCCCAGCAGATACCGTATACTTTATCCTGACCTTCACCGTGAGTCAGTTTTTTCACTACATCTCTGAATTCCGCATAAGTCCATCCGTCATAAGGAAGAGCAATTCCCGCCTCATCAAACATGTCTTTATTAACCATCAGATAGGCATTGTTATCAAATTTGGTAGGAAGACCCCAGACTTCGCCGTTATCAAACACATAATTTGCCTTGGTGTTCTCACCTAACTCCTTACCAATATCAAATCCGATGGAATCCAGATAATCACTGTAATCATATAACAGGCCACCATCTGCTCGGATTGCCAGGGAGTTTTTGCTTCCGTAACCGATAAATACATCAACGCCACCGTCTTCACCTGCCATCAGATAGGTCTCCAGCTGAAGGTTTCCGTCTGAATTGTTGACATAGCGGTTATACTCCACCTGTACACCTTTATCTGCATATTCCTTATTAAAATTCTCAACAATTTCATCGTACCCGTATTCCGGCTGGATGCCACCCCAGAACTGTAAAGTAACTGTCTTGCCATCCTCGGTTCCATACCACTCTTTTTCTTCGGAAGCGGTTTCCGTAGTTGCCGCTGCAGCCGTGCTGTTATTTTCACTCTGTGACTGCGTGGTATCTGTCGTGTCTGTGCTTGCGCCACATCCGGCAAGGGTTCCCATGACCATTGCTGATGTCATCACTAGTGCCATGATTCTCTTCATCTTCATAACTTATCCTCCAATATCAATTTTTCGTTTATTCACATGTGATTACAAGTTGAGCTCTTATGTATGCTATTATTATATATTTTTCCTATATACATGTCAATACATGTTGTTTATATTGTTCATTTTTTTACATTTGTCATTACATGTTGCGATAATATAGTTATATGGAAAAAAATGAGCAAAAATCAGGTAAAAAAATACCACACCTTTTCAGGCATGGTATTCTTCCTTTCTTTTTGTTCGGTAATTACACGTTGATCTTTAATACGAACTTATTACGTTTCGAGGGATAATAACTGAGTGTGTACTCCATTACATGTTTTCGATCTGCTTCTTGGCACACCGCGCTGATCAGGATCCCCAGGCTTTTTTCTTCTACTCCCAGAATCCTGGCAATTTTCCCCTCTAAGAGAACCGCATCAATATTTTTTTCCAGATGATGGCGTTCCACATGATTCCGTGTCAATGCTCCCGTCAGGGATTCTTCCTCAAAATTGCATTTCAACAGAAATGAAAACTTCTTCGGAAAATAAGAGATATTATACACAATCGGTCCTTCATGAAAGGAATCTTTCACATAACGAAGTCTCACAATCTTGATGACCTCATCCCCACACGGTACCTTCAGTTTGGAAGCCACTTCTTCATCTGCCGCAATCATCCGCTGTTCTAATACTTCCGTCTGCACAGAGATACCCTTTGTTGCCATTTCCTTGCTGAAGCTCTCCAAAAATACCGTGGTATCCTCCACAATCTTTGGTTTCGACACAAATGTACCCTTACCCTTGACCGTCACCAGATATCCCTGATTGGCAAGATAGGCGATTGCTGCCCTCACCGTAGGTCTGCTTACCTGAAACTGCTCACAAAACTCCTTTTCGGATGGAATCAACTGTCCCTTCTTCCATTCTTCCGTCTTGATCTTTTCCATGATAAATTCTGCAATCTTATGATATAATGCCACTTCTCCACCTCCTTACACTGTCAACTTGTTTTAACTTATTAGTATTAGTATACCGACATGTAAAGAAGATGTCAACATATGCCACATGGTGATTTTTACGCAATTTCTTCTGTTTTTTTCGATAAAGTCAGTTGCCTGTCTTTACATTCCAGGATCTCGGTAGAACAATTCTCCAGCGGCAGTTTCCAAAAATCATGAACAGAATATCCCACAATCGGATTCAAAATGGTCCGAATCAATCCACCGTGAGCCACTACAAGAATTGTTTCGTAATGATCCTCCAACGGAAACAGCACTTCTCTTACAAACGCTTCCCCTCTTCGGTACAATTTCTCCAGGGATTCCATATCTCCATCCGGATGATAATTTTCCGGACAGTGAAAATACTGCCATACCGGATTCTTCTCCTGCGTCATTACTTCTTTATGCGTTTTTCCTTCCCATTTTCCCAAATAGATTTCTTTCAGACGTTCATCATAGGACAAAGGAACGGAATGATATTTTAACAAAATTTCCGCAGTATGGTGGGCACGGGTCAGAGGAGAACAAACTGCATATTCAAAGGGGACATTTTTCAATATCTCCGCCAGTTTTTCTGCCTGCCGGATGCCCTGCTCATTGATATCCACATCCTGCTGTCCCTGTATTTTCTTCTGATAATTCCAGTCCGTCTGCCCATGTCTTACCAGATAAATTTTCATGAATTCACCTCGAGATTTAGCCCTTCTGCCGAGACTCCTCTGAGCATATTTCTTAGATGTTTATTTTTTCTGTATAGTTCTTCATAAGCTGCCCGATGTATCTCATCCGGCTTATAGACCGTAAAATCATGAATGCCCATATGATCATAAGTTTCCTGAATATTTGTGTAAATTCCGGCTGCCATTGCTGCGAACATTGCCGCTCCTAGCGCCGGGCCTTCTGCTGTCTTCGCCACCAGGACATCCCGACGCAACAGATTGGCATATTCCTGCATCAGAAGAGGATTTTTCTCTGTAATACCACCCGTTGCCAATACTCTTCCGATTTCTACACCCTGTCCGGAGAGACTTTCCAAAATAGTTCCGGTTCCGCAGGCAATCGCCTGTAATAACGCCAGATAGATATCCTCTGTTTTGGTATCCATTTCGAGACCGGACATGCTTCCACGCAGTGTCAGATCACAAGGGGCATTTCTGCTGCCGCTCCACCAGTCAACCGCTATTACTTTATTCTCCCAGGGTTTTTGGATTCGTTCAGCAAGAACCTGATGAGGAGAAATCTTCCGTTCTTCTGCCTCACGGTGTATCTGCCAGCCCGCCATATGCTCCACAAACCACCCCAGCATATTGCCGGTACTGCTCTGACCGGTGTCAATGCCACAGCTTCCGGTTACCATCCCATCCTGTGCAACGCCACATACATCCTTTAACTCCTGCAATTTTCGATCCTGCACCGTACACACATTGGATGTTCCTACAATCAATGCAGCATCTCCCGGTTCGAAGGCGCCCATTGTAGCCAGGGAAGTATGCCCATCCAACATACCCGTTGCTACCGGAATCTGCTCCGGCAGTCCCCATCTTTTAGTTAATTCCGATCGAAGCATTCCTGCGCATTCTCCCGGCTTACGAACATCACCTCGGAGAAAATGACAGTATTCTTCATAAAATCCTGCGCGAAGTCCATTCAGAAAAGTTCGCTCGGGAAAGCTTAGATCCTCTGCCCATAAACATTTATAACTCAGAGATCCAATACTTCTTACCAACTGCCCCGTAAGCCGGAAGGTGAGAAATTCACACAAATCCATTGCAAGATCTATTTTGGAATAAATCTCCGGTGCCTCGTCCCGCACCTCCAGCAGTTTCGGAAGCATCCATTCACAGGAAATACTTCCTCCGGTTCTCCCTAAAAAAGGTTCCTGCAGATTGCTTGCCAGATTCAGTGCCTCGTCTGCTTTCTCCTGCGCCCGGTGATACTTCCACAGTTTCACTCTGGCATGGGCTGCTTCCGACCATCCATCCAGCTCCGACAGTGCCCGGCCATCCTCTGCCAGCAATACCATTGTCAGAGAAGTGGCATCGATACAGATCCCCGCTACCGTTTTCCGATATTCTTCCGGTATTACGTTACGCAGTAACTCATATAAAGTCATTTCATAATCCGTTGCACAGGGAAGATTTTCCGCACAGTCAATTGCTGGTACCGGTGTACTGTTATAGGGATATTCTTTCCGACAGGAATATATAATTTCGCCGTTCTCTGCATTTACCAGCACTGCCCTGGCAGACTGGGTTCCAAAATCCACGCCAATCACTGTCTTTGAAACTGTTCTCATACATGATCTCCTATTGGGCTTTATTCCTTTGGCATACAGGTACACATGGTTTTTACTTCATGATGTTTGCCGTTATGGATCTCATCAATTACACCCGGAAGTTCATCCAGGGAATATCTTCCCGTAATAAGATCCTTTACCTGGAATTTTCCTTCATCCAGCATTTGTACGGTATACATCCATTCATTCACGGGGAACGGCGCACGACTGGAATTCCATACTCCGTGGATGGCCAGTTCCTTACGCAGCATCTGGCTGTGAATTGCCAGTGGAAGGGTAGCATCTCCGGAGGGATTGCCTAACAGAGAAATGGTTCCTTTTGCTCTGATGCATTCCACACAACTGCTCAATACCACGCCTGCTCCGGTTCCCTCAATGGCTGCATCTGCCAGTTTTCCATGATTTCTGTTGCGAATTTCTTCCGATACATTGGTTGTCCGGGAATTGATGGCATCCAGTCCTTTTTCTATGGCAAATTCTACTTTATCCTGTGCAATATCCACCAATAAAGGTGTCGCTCCAAATAACTTCACCCAGCGGGCAGCCATAATGCCGATCGGTCCTGCTCCGAAGATGACCACATATTGACCTGCCTGTACATCTGCTCTTCGTACTGCATGCTGTGCAACACAAGCCGGTTCTGTCATAGCCAATTCTTCCATGGATGCATTCTTCGCTACGATCAGCTGCCATTTGGACGGAAGCAGACAATATTCTGCAAATCCACCGTCTCTTCTGGATCCCAAATAATCATAATGCTCACACATAGCATAGTTTCCCGTCACGCAGGGATCACATTTCCGACAGGGGATCAACGGATAAATTGCAGCTTTGGTTCCAATCAGTGCTTCATTCTCTTTAGATCCCGCTGCGACAACCTCTCCTGCGAACTCATGGCCTATGGTCAACGGATAAATTCCGCTGCTGGTACCATGCTCATAGGTTCTCGGATAATCGGAACCGCATACACCGCAGGCGCCCACTTTGATTAAAAGTTCTTCTCCCTTCGGCACAGGTACTTCCATTTCATCGCATCTGAGATCTCCGATGGCATGTAATCTGACAGCTTTCATTTTCTTAATATTTTTTGTCTCACTCATGGTTCTTCTCCTTTTAGCTTTTATAAGTTATGCATCCATGTAATTGCCATTTTTATCCAGCATTCACACTCTCTTTGTATCCGCTCTCCCTGAGGATTATCCGTCAACTCATTTGCCAGAGAAAGTCCATGACATCCCCTTTCAAAAAGATGGAATTCTACCGGTATATGATGTCTGCGAAGCTCTGTGGCAAATAGCAGCGAATTCTCCACCGGCACCACCGTGTCCTCATAGGTATGCCAAATAAAAGCACGCGGGACATATTCATTTACCTGTTTTTCCAAAGATGTCTTTTCCAACATTTCTTCTGTATATTGATCTCTCAACAAATTATTAAAAGAACCACGATGTGCAAATTCACCGGAAGTAATTACCGGATAAGAAAGAATCATTCCGTTGGGTTTTAAAATGTCCTTTGATACCTGTAGTTTGTTACTTACAAAATCCTCATGCCAGAATACACCATAACTTGCCGCCAGATGTCCACCCGCAGAGCATCCTTCTACAACAATCTTATCCGGATCTACATACCATTCCTCCGCATGTTTCCGAACCAGTTCTACACTTTTGGCAAGTTCCAGCAGTGCGGTAGGAAAAGTAGCCGGTTTCACAGAATACCACAAGACAGCTGCATGAAATCCTGCTGCCACAAATTGCAATGCAAGCATTTCTCCCTCCCGTTCCGAAGTAAACCAATAGCCTCCTCCCGGACACAAAATAATCAACGGGCGTGTCTCCGTTTTAATAGAATCAGAATGACTGATTAAGTAAGTATTCAGTCTTGCATATTCCTGTGAATTTTCATTCTTAATATCAAATGTTTCACAAATCATATCTTTATTCCTCCATACTTTTTTTAAATTTTGCTATATTTTCCTCGATAGATCCATTTTTCCCAAAAATACTGGAAGTGCCGCATACAAAAGCTCTTGCACCCGCGTGGTACATTTTAGGTGCATTTTCAAAACTTACATTTCCATCCACTTCTATAAACACTTCTTCGTGTCCGGTTTTATCCAGCAGTTCTCTCAGACGGGTTATTTTCCCCAGCGTCTGCGGAACCAACTTCTGACCGGCGAAACCGGGATTAACCGTCATCAGCAATACGCCGGATACATCATCCAGCACATCCTCCAACATGCAGAGCGGAGTAGCTGGATTCAGCGCAACCATGGGATGTGCCCCATAATCCGCGATCTTTGCCAGTGTTCTCTGCAAATGTCTTGTGCTTTCTGCGTGAACAGACACATATTCACCGGGCTGAATATCAAACCAATCCAGTTTTTCTTCGGGTTTTTCGACCATCATATGAATATCCAGGGGAATATCCGTTACCTCTCTTAAATGTTTGATACTCTCTGTTCCGAGCATCAGATTCGGAACAAATTTTCCATCCATTACATCAGCATGTATCATCGCAATTCCATTTTCCTTTAATTGTCGGAAAATATTCTTCGTATCGTGCCATTCCGATATACACATGATAGACGGTGCAATCATTATTTTTTCTTCCATTTTATCCTGCATTTCTCTGTTCCTTTTCCTTTCGTTTTTCAAAATGAACAAATTCGCTCATAAATATGTATTGAATTTTCCGTTGGTATACCATATAGTATTACTAAGATACAGATCCTTTATATAGCTTATTTTCCGAAGTTCTGTATCTTTACTCTTAGTATATCTTTCTCCTCTGTGAATGCAACCGGTGGCGGCCACCTTGCATAACAGAGCATAGTTCATACATATTCAATCATTTTCAATCAGGAGTAAACATATGTTAGAAGTAGAACGTTTTGAAAAAATAATGGAATATTTAAGAGAAAAAAAGACTGCACCGGTAAATGTTCTTGCGAAGCGCCTGTTTGTGAGCGAAGCAACCATGCGCAGAGATCTCTCAGAACTGGAGCGAAAGGGACTTGTAAAACGTCTCCATGGTGGAGCCATTCTTTTGGATGGTGCCAATCAGGAACTGCCCTTATATCTACGAGAGCGTCAGAATACGGATGCCAAAAGAATCATCAGCGAAAAAGCCTCCCACCATATCGTGGAAGGCCAGACAATTTTTCTCGATGCTTCTTCGACTGCACAATATCTGATTAAATATTTTGAAAATTATCAGAATCTGACCATTATTACAAATGGTCTGAAAACAGCCCAGGAATTGAATTCCCTGAGCCATAGAATTTACTGTACGGGAGGACTGCTTCTTCATAATTCCTCGGCGTATGTAGGAGACTTTGCCGCTGATTTTGTGCGGAATTTTAATGCTGATATTATGTTTTTCTCAAGCCGTGGAGTATCGGAAAGCGGTCAGATCACCGATGCATCCCGGGAAGAAACTTACATTCGTCAGGTCATGCTGCAACAAAGCCGCAAACATATTTTTCTATGTGATCATAATAAAATCGGTCAGGTCTATTGCTACAACTTATGTAATGTATCACAGCTGGACGATTATATTACCGACCTGTAACTATCAGAGTTATTCTTTCCAGTGCAGCCGGTGCAGTTCTCCATCCCTCTGCATACTTTCAAACCCCTGCTGTCTCAGTGCCTCGTAGAGCACAATGGCTACGGAATTGGACAGGTTCAGTGAACGGATCTCGGGAAGCATAGGGATACGGATGCAGGTCTCCTCATGCTCTACCAGGATCTCTTCGGGGATTCCGGCGCTTTCCTTGCCGAACATGATGTAATCGTCCGGTCCGAATTTCACATCGGTGTAGGTCTGGTGTGCTTTTGTGGTTGCCATCCAGATCTTCGCTCCGGGATGCATTTCCTGGAACTCCTGAAAATTCATATATCTGGTGACATCCAGATGCTGCCAGTAGTCCATACCGGCTCTCTTGATCTCTTTTTCATTTAAACGGAAGCCTAACGGCTCGATCAGATGCAGGCTGGTGCCGGTAGCCACACAGGTTCTTCCGATATTTCCGGTGTTTGCCGGGATCTCCGGCTGGTGTAATATAATATGCATATTTTTTCCTCTACAGCATAGTAACTATTCAGCGCCACTTACAACCTGTGGTTCCGAATAGTTACTGAAAAATGCTTTATTTATTATTTTGTTCTGCTCTTAATTTCTCTACAAAATGTCCCAGTCTGCCGATGGCGGTCTTCAGCTTCTCAAGGGAGTACGCATAGGAGATTCTAAGATACCCCTCGCCACTGTCACCAAATGCGGTTCCGGGCACGGCAGCTACTTTTTCCTCCTCCAGGAATCTGGTGGCGAACTCTTCACTGGTCATGCCGAATTCCTTGATGCAGGGGAATACATAGAATGCACCGTAAGGTTCAAAGCACTCCAGCCCCATCTCACGGAACGCATTCATCAAAAAGCGTCTTCTCTGATTATACGCCGTACGCATCTCCTCGATGTCGGGATCTCCGTTTTTCAAAGCTTCCACTGCCGCATACTGGCTGGTGGTGGGAGCACACATGATGGCAAACTGATGAATCTTCGTCATCTGTTGAATGATGGCTGCAGGTCCGCAACAGTATCCCAGTCTCCATCCGGTCATGGCATATGCCTTGGAGAAACCGTTGATATAAACGGTTCTCTCCTTCATGCCGGGAAGACTGATGATGGAAACATGCTTCTCTTTATAGGTAAGCTCTGAATAGATCTCATCGGACATGACAAAAATGTCATGCTCCTCAATAATCTTCGCAATAGCCTCGAGATCAGACTTTTCCATAATGGCTCCCGTAGGATTGTTGGGAAACGGAAGGATCAGTACCTTCGTCTTGTCCGTAATGGCTGCCTCCAGCTCCTCTGCTGTCAGGCGGAATTCATTCTCTGCCTTCAGGTCAATGATCACCGGAGTCGCTCCTGCCAGGATCGCACAGGGTTCATAGGATACGTAGCTGGGCTGGGGGATCAGGACTTCATCTCCCGGATTGCACATGGCACGCAGCCCGATATCGATTGCCTCAGAGCCACCGACTGTCACCAGCACTTCATGCTGCCAGTCATAGGTTACGCCCTGTTTTCTCCGGATCGTGTTGCAGATCTCCTGACGCAGATCCTTCAGACCGGCATTGGAGGTATAGAAGGTTCTTCCCTTTTCCAGGGAATAGATACCCTCGTCCCGGATGTGCCAGGGAGTATCAAAATCCGGTTCTCCCACACCCAGAGAGATGGCATCCTGCATCTCGCTTACAATATCAAAAAATTTGCGGATACCCGATGGTTTGATATCCACTACTTTATCAGCTAATGGATTTCTCATGGGGTGATCATCTCTCTTTCATCTTCTTTTTTCGTAGCAAATGCGGTTCCGTGATCCTTGTATTTCTTCAGGATAAAATGCGTTGCTGTACTCAGCACGGAATCCAGTGTGGACAGCTTGTCAGATACAAAATTAGATACCTCCCGCAGGGTCTTACCCTCCAGAATGACCATCAGATCATACGCTCCGGACATCAGATACACACTGCGCACTTCAGGATATTTGTAGATACGCTCTGCAATACTGTCAAAGCCCTGGCCTCTCTGGGGAGTTACACGTACCTCGATCAGCGCACTTACTTTTTCAATATCCGTCTTCTCCCAGTTGATCAGAGTATGATAACCACAGATGATCCCTTCTGCTTCCAGTGCTGCCAGTTCATTTACCACATCGATCTCTTCCACTCCCAGGATCACAGCCAGTTCCTTCAGATCGATCCTGCTGTTCTTCTCTATGATCGCTAATAATTCTTCTCTCATGCCTCTATCTCCTTTATAACTTTTATATTGCATTTTCCCTTACATAAGGGGTGGATTCAGAATTTTACACGCTTTTATAAATCTCATCTCTCTGAGGACGATCCATATAACGGACTTCGTCCTCATTCAGGATCAGTCGTTCATTACTGTCTGTAAATCTTCCTACGATCACTGCCGGAATTCCCTCTGCCGCCAGTGCTTCCACCACTGCGGTTCCCTCCGGACTTGCAATGATCAGGCTGCCACCGGATCTGAGTTCATACGGATTTACATTACAGAATTCACATACCTCCACTGTCTCCTGTCTGAGAGGAAGCTTCTTCATATCTATTGTCAGTCCAACACCTGCACCCTCTGCCATCTCCCACAGCGCTGCAAATACACCGCCCTCGGAGACATCATGCATGGTACAACCGCCGGACTTCACGGCGGTAGCGGCCTCCGGTAAAATAGAATAATACCGGTCAAACGCCGCTGCTTCTTCCACCAGATACGCCGGGTATCTCTCAAGAAGATTTTCACGGTTCCGGGCCGCCAGATCCGCGGTACCCTCCAGGCCGATCCACTTGGTAATAATGATATCCTGACCCGCCAGCTTTTTCCCTGCGGATGCCTGCGTCACTGCGGCTTCGCTCAGGATACCGTATCCCGTTGCCGTGGCAATCGGCTGTCTTACCGCAGAGCTTACTCTGGTCTGCCCGCCGATGATCTGGATATTCAGATCTGTGGCTGCTTTCTCCGCCTCTTCCATCAATGCCTTCAGCTCCGGCTCCTCCACCGTCTCCGGCAGGAAGATCACCAACTCTGCCGCCACAGGCTCTGCGCCCGCCGCTGCCAGATTGTTTGCACACTTTTGGAAAATACGACGCATCGGCATCACGGACAGATCCTCTCTCTCCGCCTCTGCCAGGTCGTTCTCACACTGAAGTTCTACGACACCTTCCTGAACGCAGGTTACCATCTGTCCCTTGGAAAAAGGCGCAAAAACAGCGCAGTCTGCCCCCAGACCTGCGCTATTTGCTATTTCTGTCCTTTTATTTTTCAATTGTCTGAGAACGGAACGTTTCAGGACGTTCACGGGTACCTTGCCGCTGTTCATTGTCTCACCTTTAGTCGTCTACGATTTCTGTCTGCCCAGCAGCCGCTGCTGCTCTTGCATTTAACGCTGCTGCCACGTTTTTCACATGATCAATGTTCGCTGTACTGATAGCTGCCATGATCTCTTCATATGCCTGGGGATCCGAGGTAGCGGTTCCAACAGTAGCACTTCGGGGCACCATCTTATAAGTACTGCTGTTGACCTGCTCTCTGCTGACCTCTACACCGTTTTCCATCGTGATCTTCCACAGTCTTGCCTTATATCCGATATGCGCACTCTCGGTTACGATATAACCGATGGGCTGACCGGCATCAGCATAGATCTGATCCGCAGGGGGTGTGATCGTCTCCAGCACTTCACTTTCATAACGTACCGAATGTCCGGCAGCTCTGGTCTCCTTGCCATAGATGTTGAACGTGATCTGCTTGTCATGCGTATAGCCTTCTATGTAGATCGGTGCATCTGTATTGTTTACAAACTTAAAGTCTTTGCCGGAGCTCTCAGCGATCGCTGCATCTGCGGAAGGATCCACATAGCCTACGATCATGGAATGATTATAACGTTCCGTTACTTCCAGCTCCGCAAGTAATACTGCATTGTACAGGGTAGTGGATACCTGGCAGATACCGCCGCCCAGACTGTCTACCACTTTTCCGCTGACATAAGAGCCCGCCATGTAATAGCCGTTCGCCACGGAAAAAGGAGATACCGTCTTATAAGTAGAAAATTCTTCTCCCGGATACAGAGTCGTTCCGTTGATCAGACTGCAGCCGTTCGCCACATTTGCACTTCTGGAGGATCCGGATGTCTTATAAGATGTGGTAAAGCTTCCCAATACATCCGTTACCTGTGCCAGTTCCTCAGCACTTCCCTTCGGCTCATCCACTACGATCTCCAAAGGAATGCTGCAGGCCTCATGATTCCACTCTTCTGTCAGATAGTCATATACCGCATCGATAGATTTCTCTACATCCAGCACATATCCGGTCTGACCTTCCACTACGGTAAACTTACCGCCGTCCCGCTTCAGAGAGACATTGATGGCTTCCTGATCATACTTGGTGCATCTGGTCAGCAGATCGTTGATCGCCTGTAAGTCAAAATCCAGTTCAATGGGATATACGTAATTTTCATGCTGCAGATCCATCAGGGTCTTGTAACGCTCAATAACATTTCCATGTGTCCCCAGTTCCAATGCTTCCTGCACCAGCTCCGGATTCTTCCAGGTCACACCCAGATCTCCGGCTGTGGTGGTCACATCATGATCATTTGCCGCAAGCAGTGTAATCTCCACATCCTTCAGACTTTCGATATGTTCTTCGATAACCGCTGTTGCTTCCTGTGCCGTCATTCCGGACAGTTCCACATCCCCGGCATAAATTCCTGTCTTAATAGTATCATCTGTCTTGGCCTGCGCTGTCATTCCGAACAGCATTGTCAAAGTCAATAACAGAATGCCGTAAAACCCCTTACGATATTTATTCATAATACTCCTCTGCCCTTCCTTCGGGCACGTCTACTGTTCCATCCGCAGTTGAATTAGTAAAAAATAGATGTTATAGTAGGTACAATCATAGCAATCACAAGCAGCACGATGATAGCTGCGGAGATTCGCTGTTTTACTTTTTTATTATTCATATTTAACATGGTAAAAACCTCCATAAATGCTTCAAAAATCACTTTTACTCTGAAAGGATATTATATATGAGTTTAAAGATTTTGGCAAGTTTAATCATACTGATTGCCGTAGTGGCACATGCTACCAAACGCCAACAGCGCATCGCGGAAAACCGGGAAAAAGAGTTCTGGGCCAGAGAGCGGAAAGCCAACTCCGTCCGCAAAAAGCCTCTGGATGATCTGGACTATGTAAAAATCCCCCTGGATAAGCTTCCCGTGGATGCCCTTCCAGACAACGAAAGAGCTGAAGAATACCGTAGTCTCCTTACTTCTCTGTCTACACAGCCGATCGTAAATCTCACAGGCTTCACTAACACGGATCTGAAGCTGGAATACGGCACTGCGAACATTACACCGCTGTCCCGGTATGATCAAAATTACACCGTACTGGTGCGTACCCTGCAGCAGTGGGCCGATCTGCTTCTGGATTCCGGTCTGACAGACAATGCGGAAACGGTTCTCGCGTATGCCGTCTCCATCGGCACCGACGTCAGCCATACTTACTATGCGCTGGCTAAAATCTATGACGACCGGAAGGAATATGACAAAATTGCCGATCTGATCCACCGTGCGGAAGGACTGCGTTCCGCTTTGCGTAATTCTATCGTCCGTACTTTGCAAGAATCTTATCCGCAAGCCTGCTCGCCTCACTGCGGGTAAGCTTTTCCACATCGACCTCCAAAGTTATCTTATGCTGCTCTGCCAGACGATATAACCGCTCTTTTTGCGGTTTCGTCGCAGGCGTATCTCTTTTTACCTGAAAATGTAATGGCTGCGGCTCAAATAAATTCTTCTTTGCCGATTTTCCGACAGCTTCTGTCGATGCCTGTCCACCGGTTTCCTCCCTGTAAAACTGCTCTACCAGCTTTTGGAACAACCGGTCCGTTGCTTTCGCATCCTCCAGAGCCCGGTGTGCATGATGCGGGATCTCATAATACTGACACAGATACCCCAGATTACGATGAGGCAGTTCCTGCAGATATTTCCGGGCAATCTGCAAAGTGTCCACCGCCGATCTCTCAAAAGTAATCTTCCGGTCCACTGCCGCTTTTTTCAAAAAAGAATAATCAAACAAAATGCTGTGTCCCAGCAACGGTAATTCTCCCATAAATTCCAATAATTTTGGGAAAACCTCATCCAGCTGCGGTGCATCCGTAAGATCTTCATCCCGGATTCCCGTAAGTTCTGTGATCCGTTCTTCCAATTTCCGCCCCGGATCCACAAACGTAGAAAATTCTTCCACAATCTGTCCCTGCTCCACACGGATCGCACCGATCTCTATGATCCGATCTCTCTTGGGATTCAGGCCCGTGGTCTCCAAATCTATACTGACATAAGTGTCATACATACTGATCTCCATTTTGCAGCCGATTCCTCCGATATATTCTGACTGCATACCTCAATTTTTATGAACCGATCTTCTCCTGTACTTATAGTATCGGATTCCTGATCACCTGTCCCTTTGCCTCATAATTCAATGGATTCCGTTCTTGATAATCAAACAGAACATAATGAGGTTCCGGATAGCGGAACGGTTCCAAGTGTGTCATTCGGCTTAACTGTTTCCAGTCATACTGATCATAGGCAGGAAGATAATGTCTCTCCTGCTCTTCCGTCTGGTAAAAACGGCGGATATTCTGTTTTTCCTCTTCCGTGATCTCTGCCGCAAACGCAGGCCTGCTCTTCAGGTTCTCCCGAAGATACATATCATAAGTCAGAAGTTCTCTGTAAATCTCACGGTTGGTCGGATCTTTCATTGCTGCGAACTCCAATAAGATCTGATACCGGTAAGCTCTGGCCGGACTGTTCGTAAAATATCCCTGTTCCTGATAATAATCCGCCAGCGCCTCATACATGGCAAACGGACCGGAAAATGCTTTTTCCAATACAGGCAGGGTATGAGTGAACTGGCCGCTGTTATAATACAGCTCTACCATCTCTTCGATCCGTTTCAGTCTCCGGATCTCTCCATAGCTGATCCAGTTCGTGTACAACACTTCATAGGGAGGTTGTTCCAGATAACGAATGCCATATTTCTTTGCATGCTCATGCATATCGGATCCCTTTAATACTTTCAGGAAGCCTAACTGTAACTGCTCCGGCTGCATTGCATACACCCTGTCAAAGGATCTGCCAAAGCTCTCATAATCTTCATAAGGAAGACCCGCGATCAGATCCAGATGCTGATGAATATTCTGTCCTCTGTGAATGGCCGCAACAATTTTCTCCAGCTTGTCCACATCCATGACACGGTGAATGGCTCTTATCGTCTCCGGATTCGTAGACTGTACCCCGATCTCCAGCTGTGCCAGTCCCGGACGGAAGCGGTTCAACAATGCGATCTCTTCTTCGCGCAAAATGTCCGCGGAAATCTCGAAATGGAAGTTGGTAACGCCATTGTCATGTTTGTAAATATACTCCCATATCTCCATGGCATGTTTGTGATCACAATTGAACGTCCGGTCAATGAACTTCACCTGTTTTACGTTTTGATCCAGGAAAAACTGCAGTTCTCTTTTTACGACATCTATGTCACGTAGTCTCACTTTCTTATCTATGGAGGACAGGCAATAGCTGCACCGGTAAGGGCACCCTCTGCTGGTCTCATAATAGATGATACGATTCGTAAAAGGCTCCATATCCTCATAGAGAAAAGGAAGTGTGGTCAAATCCGTCAGTTCTCTAGGTGCCGTATAACCGGAGGCAAGACACAGTCCGGAGATCTGTCCAAAGCGCTCTGCCACAGACTTTCCTGCAACCGTTCCCGTTCGATCTGCTGCCTGCTGTTCTATGCTGTCGGGTTCGGGTTGCTGTTCGGACTGTGCGGTGCTTTCTGCTTCCCGCACATATTGGTCCAGTACCTCTCGGAAAGTGACTTCTCCTTCTCCCACCATAATTCCGGTAACCTGAGGAAACTCTCTTAAAAGTCCCGGTCCATCATAAGTCACCTCCGGTCCTCCCAGCCAGATCTCTGTATCCGGCAGGATCTTCGGCAGTTCCGTCAGAATTTCCCGGATCAGCTTCCAGTTCCAGATATAACAGGAAAATCCTATTACCTTGGGCTGACGCTTCCAGATCCCCTCCAGAATACTTTCCAGAGATTCATTGATGGTGAATTCCGCCAGTTCCACATAGGGCTGTAACTTTTCTCCCACACCGGCCCGCAGGCTGTAAATAGCAGGATTGGAATGTATGAATTTTGCATTAATAGCTGTTAATAAGAATTTCATGGGATTATTATACTAAGAAAAAAGAATTGTGTCACCACAATTCCTTTTCCTCGCAACAAATGTACAACAAACATTCAACAAAAATATGATTATAAGCTTTTAACAAAACGGTCAAACGCCTTCTGGCCTTCCTCCGTTCTCTTGTAGACACCGGCATCTTCCAATACCTGCATGAATACCAGACCGATCTCCTTCTCTACGATACCGTCGATGTTCTCAGCAGTGATGGCATCGTATTTCGGACGGAACTCGTCTACCCAGTCTGCATGCTTTGCCAGTTCCTCATCAGCTCTTAAGTCTTTACCGGCGAGGATTGCTTCCTTCAGATGCGCCATCTCGCCCTTCAGGCGGGCAGGCAGTACTGCCAGACCCATAACCTCGATCAGGCCGATATTCTCTTTTTTGATATGATGCAGCTTTGCATGGGGATGATAGACTCCCAGCGGATGCTCCTCTGTGGTGATATTGTTACGCAGCACCAGATCCAGTTCGAACTTGTCTCCTCTCTTTCTTGCAATGGGAGTGATGGTGTTATGAGGCTCGTTATCGGTGTAGGCATAGATAAATGCCTCTTCATCCGTATATTCTCTCCACTTGTTCAGGATTACATCTGCCAGTGCAATGATACGGTCAGTATCCGTACCGCTGAGACGGATGACGGACATAGGCCATGCCACGATACCGGCATCCACATCCTCGAAACCGGCTACGGAGAAGGTTCTCTCTACCGGAGCTTTCGCCATGGCAAACTCGTAATGGCCACCCTGGAAATGATCGTGGCTTAAGATGGAACCGCCTACGATGGGCAGATCCGCATTGGAACCTACAAAATAATGAGGGAACTGCTTTACGAAATCAAACAGCTTACAGAAGGTCGCATGCTCAATCTTCATAGGCACATGCTGAGAGTTAAATACGATACAGTGCTCATTATAATATACATACGGAGAATACTGGAATCCCCACTGGCTGCCGTTAATGGTCACCGGAATGATACGGTGGTTCTGACGGGCAGGATGGTTCACACGGCCTGCATAACCTTCATTTTCACGGCACAACAGGCATTTCGGATAACCGGACTGCTTTGCCAGCTTTGCTGCGGCGATAGCTTTAGGATCCTTCTCGGGCTTGGACAGGTTGATGGTAATATCCAGATCGCCATATTTGGTGGGAGCCACCCATTTCATATCCTTGCAGATACGATAACGACGGATATAGTCGGAATCTCTGCTTAATTTATAATAATAGTCAGTAGCTGCCTCAGGAGATACCTGTTCGTACAGCTCATGGAAATGACGGATCACTTCACTGGGTCTGGGCATCAGCAGTCCCATGATCTTCGTATCGAACAAATCGCGGTATACCACACTGTTCTCCTTGAGAATGCCTTTTTCATAAGCGTAATCCAGCATGCCCTTCAGAACCTCTTCCAGTTCATCCTCGCGCATGGTCACATTGTCACGGTCTTCCAGCTCATCCAGTTCAAACAGCTCCAACAGACGGTTGGTGGTATAGATCACATCTTCCTCCGGAACCAGTCCTGTCTGTACTCCGTAGGATACTAATTTACGAATTAATACCTGAATATCCATTTTTTCTCCATTCTGCCGCCGGACCATTCGGACAGCTTCCGCGGCACTCACTTTCTGTTTGCGTAGGAACCTTACTTTTCTTACAGGGTCTGAGGACCGTCACCGATCTCTACTACATAGAAATCAGCCGCATAGCCGATCTTTTCTTTGTATGCCTTGCCTACCTGCTCGATAAAGGTATCAATAGCTTCATCCTTCACAATGCTTACGGTACATCCGCCAAAGCCGGCACCGGTCATACGGGATCCAATGACACCATCTACCTTCCATGCTTCCTCTACCAGAGTATCCAGCTCGATACCGGTTACTTCATAATCATCCCGCAGGGATACGTGGGACGCATTCATCAGCTCACCAAACAGCTTCACATCATTGTTCTTCAGCGCTTCTACCGCACGAACGGTTCTCTGATTCTCATATACAGCGTGCTTTGCGCGCTTTCTGCGGACATCGCTCTTGATAATAGCTTTGAACTTCTCGAAAGTCTCCTCGTCCAGATCACCCAGAGTCTTGATCTTCACTACCTGCTGCAGTTCTGCCAGTGCAGTCTCGCACTCGCTGCGACGCTCATTGTACTTGGAATCTCCCAGGCCTCTCTTTTTATTACTGCATGCGATCACGATCTTCGCATTCTCCAGATGGATCGGTGCATACTCATACTCCAAAGTTGCAGTATCCAGGAAAATAGCGTTCTCTTTTTTACCCATGGCAATGGCAAACTGATCCATGATACCGCAGTTTACTTTGTTGTATTTGTTCTCGGAGAACTGTCCGATCAGCGCAAGATCCTGGTTGGTCACGTCAAAGCCGAAGAAATCCCTCAGGATGTAGCCGGTCAGCACTTCTACAGAAGCGGAAGAAGAAAGTCCGGAACCGTTGGGGATATTACCGTTCAACAGCAGATCCATACCGGAAGTCACTTTCATGCCCTTCTCGCCGAAAGCCCAGATCACTCCCTTGGGATAATTGGTCCAATTTGCTTCCTTGCTGGGTACCAGATCCTCCAGAGAAGATTCGATCACTCCCAGATGTCCGAAATTCATGGAATAGAAACGCAGCTTATTGTCGTTTCTCTTTCTTGCCACACCATAGGTACCGATGGTCAGTGCGCAGGGGAAAACGTGTCCGCCGTTATAGTCGGTATGTTCACCGATCAGATTCACACGTCCCGGTGCAAAATAAGCCTTGGCACCCTCTGCATCTCCAAATACTTCTGCGAAAGTCTTCAGAATCGTCTCTTTCATTTCCATTTTTCTACTCCTGTCTGCTTACGATGTAAGCCTCTTACATTTATGTTTTCTTTCGTTACGCTCCGGCGGAATGCCAGACTGCGAATTCTCTTGCTCTATGTTTTCATCATAATCGAAAAAAATAAATATTTCTACCTATTTTTGTTCTTAAGACCTGTCATTATGTTAAAAGCTACAAGCCATGCAAAAATAAAAAGAACCAACACCGTGAGAGCTTGCTCGTGAAGGTGTTGATTCTTTTTTATTTTTATACGGCGACAGCCGTACATGAAGCAGGTGCTTTAGCGCCTGCGAATGCGCATGGCGTAACATCTTCAGTGATATTTTCCTAGCTCGATTTCATCCTGATACTCCATGCGAAGATCATACTCCTTTTCAAAAATCAGTGGCAGAAATACATAGGTCGAATCGGCATAATTCTCTGCACACCAACGATCCCCAACATAAAGGTACTCTGTTCCCTTCTCCGTATATACAGGGAGAATAAATGCTGACTGGCTGTGATAGGTCGTCTCATCCCCGATCTCTTTCAGAGATGACCATCTTCCGGTCAGGCTCTTCGCCCAGCCATACTTACCCTGGTTCGGTTTCCAGCCGGTACAGTCACTGGTGATCATATAATAGATACCGTTTTTCTTGCAGACCGCTGCCGCTTCACGGAACTGTCCCGGCCAAAGTACCTTGATCTGCTCATCAATTCCGAGATAATCTTCGGTCAGGCGATAGAGAATCGTATCGGCATTTTCACGTCCTGCGGAGATAAAATAGGCAGTCTGATCATCATCGACAAAAACCGTACAATCCCTCGACATATTACCCACCGGGCGAAAGCTTCCAAGATAGGTGTATTCACCGTCAATGGTATCGCAAGCTGCCACCGCACACCTTGCCTCCCTGTAGGTTCCTCCATCCTCATAATGCATCCACATGACATATTTTCCTGTCTTCGCATTATAGATTACCTTTGGACGTTCGATGTTACACCCCTTGAAACATATCTCGCCGGTTCCTGTCTCGATATCCCGCTCCATACAGGTGTCCGTTCTGACATAATATTCCTTCTTCGGAGAATCCAGCGTCAGAATATGCCTGCGAAACTCCCAGTTCTCCAGATCACGACTGCGGTAACACGACACTCTCACACGTCCTGTACGGTTTTCTCCAATCCAGTAGAACCAACCATCCACTCTGCACATAAATCCGCCATGTGCATGAAGGACATTTCCTTCCGTATCAAAAAGTCTGACTCCGTTTTTCATAATCTCTCCCATCGTGTTCAAAGTTTTTATATCTATGCTTCATTCTTCAAAAACAATCCTCAGCCATTTCTTTGCTGCCCCAATCCAGTCTGCTGCATGGGTTACCGCTGCTTCCAAATGATCGTTTGTCTGCTCATCCACAGTAGCCAGTCCATGACCTCCAGCCGGATAAACATGTACTTCAAAAGGGACCTGATGTAACGCCAACGCCTCAGAATACAGCAGACTGTTCCTCACCGGTACCACCGGATCCGTGGCTGTATGCCAGAGGAAAGCAGGCGGAGTATGTTCTGTCACCTGTAAATGACAGGAAAAACGACTTATTTCCTCAGAATTCAGAGAAGCATGTCCCAGCAAATTTTCAAAGCTTCCTCTATGGGCTACTTCCGGAGCCGCAGAAATCACCGGATAACACAGAATGGACGCCTGAACCGGCTTACTGTCCGGGAATGCCTCTCTCACTTCCGGCCAGTCAAAACAAGTAGAATACTGAGCTGCCAGATGTCCACCTGCCGAAAAACCCATGATCGCCACTCTGGTACTGTCACAATGCCACTCTTCCGCATATCTGTAGATCAGCTCCATGGCTGCCGCAACCTCTCTGAGCTGTGTGGGAAACCGGCTGGGTGCCACAGAATAATTCAAAACAAACACATTGTATCCCTCCGGCAGGAAATGGTAGGCAATAGGAGCGGCCTCCCGCTGACTGCACATGGCATATCCGCCACCGGGACAGATCAACAGGCAGGGATGTTTCTGATTCTGTCTCCCCATCTCCACCAGATTATCCGGCAAATATGCCGTCAACGTCGGATCTATGCTCTCTGTCCCCAGCTGTGGGAAAAATCTCTTTAAATGAATTACCTGATAAAACATAACTACTTACGCATCTTCCTTTACTTTTTTTCTGTATTCTGCAGGTGTTACAGAATAATATTTTTTAAATTTGCTGACAAAACTGGATGCCTGCGTGTATCCGACCATACTCGCAATCGTCTGAATGTTGTAATCTGTATCCTTTAAAAGCTCATGCGCGTATTCCATCCGTATTTCTGTGATATAATCCGAAACATTTCGCCCTGTTGCTTTTTTCACCCGGTGACTCAGATTAGAAATCGACAGATCGAACTTGGATGCAACCATTTTGACGCACAAGTCCGGATTCTCCCTATTTTCCCGGATAAACCGGAAAATTTCATTGATTTCCTCATCTTCTGCCATACTCGTTACAGATTGTTTTTCCATACATTCGATGCTCTGCCTTAAAATAGCTCCAATTATCGCCTTAATCTCCTGAACGCTCTGCGGTGACGGCTTTTTTTCGATATTGAGCAGCATTTTCAGTTCTTCACTGCGCAATGAAGTCTTGTTCAACGCTCTTCGATATGTCCTGACAATATCACAGTACAATGCCATACAGATAAAATCTATCTCTGTCTGCTTCGGAAAGCTTTCCATAAGTTGTTCCATAATCAGGATGATTTTCTCTGTATCCTGCTCAACCGTAGCTTCATGCAACGCATTCAGTTCCAGCTCCGGATAATGGAATTCCTGCTGTGGATTTTTCAATACTTCCACAATCTGTCCTACTCTCTCTTCGAAATCTTTCTGGCTTTCCGCAAGAACCGCTAGATAAGCTCTGCTGATTTCTTCCAGACTTTCACAGGGTTCGCAGGTATAAATTGTCACTTCTTCTTTTGCTTCCGGATATTCTTCCAGAATCATGTAAAATACTTTCTGCAGTCTCTCTGCTTCTTTTCTGGGTGTTCCTGCGATTCCAATAACATTTCTACATCCACAGTTCATCACATAGACTTCACATCCAATTTGTTTTTCAAACAGTTTGGTATATCTGCTGATTTCAAAGCCTTCTTCCCCATCTGCCGCAGAAATCAGGAAAAGAGTGTAAATTTCTGCATTATGAAACATTTTAAGATGTTTCAGCCGAAGTGCTGCCTGTTCTTCATTCAGCTGTTTTCCATATAAAAGCTGAAGCAGCAGGTATTCTTTTTCCCGCTGCTGACTCAAGGTCTGCATATCCTCATCCATTCGGTTTACGGCAAAACGCACCATTTCAATGCTGTTATGTATGGGAGGAATATCTTTTACCTTACTTTCGCAAAATTCCCGCAGTTTCCAAATCGGCCGCTCATTCCAGAATGACAATGCTGTACTCAGACACACCCCAAATATGAGAACCAATACGAGGCAGAACAGAAAATACATCATCATTCTATGTGCCTCATGAAACAGCTGATTGCTGTCCACATACCGGTCAATCATAAGTGTTCCGGAACGACTGATATCTGTTAATTTAATAACTCCACTCTTATCTTTCCGGAATTTTTTCAGTTCTTCCTGCGGTGGATATAATTGTCTTCCATTTTTATCATATAAAATTGTAATTGTATCATTCTGATTTAACAGTTCTTCCAGCTTTTTTGCTGACAATGTAAAAATCCAGCAGCTTTTATCCGGTGTCTTGAAAATGTACTGCAGAAAGCCAACTGTATCCTCTCCGTGATCTGCAAGTTCATCCTCTGTAATCCATTCTCCGCTTTCTTTCGTTTCCAAAAAACGGTACAGCGAAACTGCCTCCCCGTTTTCCATATATTTTCGATAATACTCCTGGGAATAAGTTCCTTTTTCTGTAAAAACAACTCCCGGATAATCCTCATAATAAACCGCTATTTCTTCCAACACAGAATGTGTTCCCCGATAGCGTCCAAGCATCTGGATCAGTTTATGGGCCTTTTCATAGTTCATCAGATCATTTTGATCCACATAGGACCGCAACGGTGTCTGTACCGCAATCTGTTTCATCTCTTCTATATATTGCTCTAACTCCTGCAGAGGAAGATCCAACGCATCCTGTTCCTGTTTTAACAGCTTATCCTGATAAATTCTCTGATCATATTTTATATATGCGAAAGAAAATAAAAAGACAGGGAGGATCAAAACCAGAAGAAAACTGAATATAAACTTTATCAATACAGAATCTTTTTGATATCGTCTCTTTTTCATCTGTTTCATCCTCCCTATTTATCTACCTGTCTGCGTTCTTGTTATTTCCGCTTAAAATTTTCCGTCCACATAGTCCTGATACCACTGGATCCAAACGGGATATTGCAGAGCATCTAGCTGCTTCACATATGCATCCCATGCGGCGTCATCCACACCATTTATAATGCTGTTGGCACGGAAGTTGGCAATATACTCGCTTAACTCGGTTTCCATAAAGGTTCTCTCATCGATCTTTGCTGAATCCACAAAACGATTGGGTATATATTCAGTTGCCAATTGATCCCAGACTTCTCCTACATATTGTTCACGAATCCAAGCAGCATAAGAATCCTCTTTGTTTACTTTAATATTTTCTTCTTTCAAAATCAATGGACACTGATCGTTCATTCCATAAGTAACTTTATAAACTTCCAATGTAAAATCAGCAGTCAAATTTTCCGGTGTTAACCCAATGACATTACCATCACTATCAAAATCCCAACAACCGCCTTTTTCACCAAATCTCATTATATATTTTATTTCCGTACTGCTGGAAAGATAATCCCACCATTGAAGAAGACGTTCCGGATTTTCACAATTTGTCGTAATTACAAACCCGGTTCTGTTTGCAACTGGTTTATTGCGTCTTCCGGTTTTTACAGGTGTAATGGAGTCTTCTGCCTGCAGTACTTTGACCGGAACCCATTTTGCAGCCTCATCCTCAGGAAGAAGGGTCTGAGGAGTCCAACCACTGAAAAATCCAATTCGGTCACTCTTTAACTTTGCATAATACTGGTCATTCGTCTGGGTAAAACTTTCTTTATCCAGCAATCCATCTGCAATCAGTTTATGCATGTATTCCAGATAACTACGATATTCCTGAGTATTAGCTGTAGCAAGCACCTTCCCATCCTGAAGTTTATAATAATAATCTAAATCGTTACTTCTCCAGGCCGCTATTCCCCATGCATTGCTCATATTCAAAAGATGTCCTGACCAATTGCTTTCGGCTAATACCATAGGAATTTCGTCTGTTTTATCTCCATTTCCATTCATATCGTTATCACGAAATGCACACAGTACATCATAGAGTTCATCCACGGTAGTCGGCATATCCAGATTCAGCTGATCCAACCAGTCCTTGTTAATATACTGAATTGCTTCCGCATCATTCGCATAGGCAACTTCCGGACCGGTCAGCAGCGAACGAATAGATCCATCAGGCCATTGTATCTGCTCCAATCCGTTTAACTGCATTTTATTATAATCCGCATATACATGCGGTGCATACTGTTCCAGCATTCCACTGATATCCAGGAAAGACTCCATACTTGATGCAACCTGTTCTTCGCTCAGCAGTCCCAAAAAAGCATCCGGCATATCTGCTGTCAGCATAGTGTTCACCTTTTCTCCTGCACCGTCTTCAACATAGACCCATTCGATATGAACACCGGTTGCCTCTTCTGCCATCTGAAATGCCACTTTGTCATTAAAATCGTCGCATTTAGAAAGCGCATGCTTTGTTACAGCGATTTTAAAGGTAATCGGAGTGGTATCTGCCTCCGCAACCACCGTTGTAGATACTGCTGTTTCTCCGGTAGTCGTACCACCTGTTGTTGTCTCTGTTGTACTGTCTGTTGTGCCGCAGCCCGCAAGCATACTAAGCACCATTGTGGTGGAGAGAATAGCTCCCATCACTTTTGTTTTTGTTGTTCTCTTCTTCATTCTTTACCTCCTTATTAGTTAGTGTCTCTATTCTATTTTCAGACCAGGTCTTATCCTTTGACAGAACCGATCATGACACCCTTCACAAAATATTTCTGAATAAACGGGTATACGCAGATAATCGGGACGGTAGCAACGACGATGACACCATACTTGATTACCTGCCCCATCTGCTGCAATTGAATCAGTGCTTGCGGATCCAGGCTGGAATCCATACTTGCCGATTCCGAAACCGTCAGCAATATTTGTCTTAAATACAGCTGTAATGGATATTTATCTGTATCTGTCAAAAAGATCATTGCATTGAAATAGGAATTCCAATAGCTTACCGCCAGGTACAGTGCAATAACTGCTATCACTGCCTTTGACAGTGGTACTACAATCTGTGCAAAGAAACGTGCATTACCACAGCCGTCAATGTTGGCAGCATCTTTTAATTCTTCCGGGATATTCGCTTCCAGAAAGGATCTTGCAATAATAATATTGTAAACACTGACCGCACCGGACAAAATCATCAGTGTTCTGCTGTTTACCAGTCCCAGTCCCTTTACTACCAAATAGTACGGAATCATTCCGCCTGAAAAATACATTGTAAAAATAAACAAAAACATGATAATCTTTCTGCCGGGCAGATCTTTTCTGGAAAGAGAATACGCTGCAAGCATCGTCGCAGCCACACCAAGTATTGTTCCAAGAACCGTATACATTATCGTGTTACGGTAGCCGATCCAGATTCTGCTGTCTTTAAAGACACGCTGATACCCAAGGAGTGTAAATCCTTTCGGCCAAAATAACATCTCTCCGCTATTGACATAGATTGGATCACTGAACGAAGCCACCAGGACAAAATACACCGGATATATAATCACAATCATTACGACTACAAGAAACATTTTTGTAATAATCTCATAGATCAGATCATCTCTGCTCATTTTTTTTATTTTATGTCTTTTGTTCATTTCCTTTTCTCCTACCAAAGTCCCGTTCCGCTGAGTTTTTTTGCTATTTTATTTACTGTGACCAGCAATCCGAAATTAATAATATTGTTGAACAATCCGATTGCTGTGGAATAACTGTATCGTTGCTGTTGGAGACCTATTTTATATACATAGGTTGAGATTATTTCTGATGCACTACTGTTAAGATCATTCTGCATCAAATAAACCTTTTCATATCCTACATTTAGAATACTTCCGCAGTTCATAATCAGAAGAATGATGATTGTCGGCAGGATTGTTGGCAGATCGACATGCAACACCCTTTGAAAACGGTTTGCACCGTCAATCATTGCTGCTTCATGTAACTGCTGATCCACACCGGAAAGCGCTGCAATATAGATAACGGAATTCCATCCCATGCTCTGCCAGATTCCTGACCAGACGTACATATGGCGGAAATATTTCTCTTCTCCCATAAAAAAGGTAGTTCCGCTTCCTCCAAGTTTTGCAAGCAATGTATTGACAAATCCGGAATCCGGTGAGAAAAACACGGATAACATTCCCACCAGTACAACTGTGGAAATAAAGTACGGCATATAGGTAACCGTCTGACAAAATTTTTTCATTTTCGAAGTTCTGATATCATTGATAACCAATGCCAGAATAATCGGGAACGGAAATCCTACTATAAGAGAATATAGGCTTAACACCAGAGTATTTTTCAGGATCTGCCAGAATCTTGGTGTCTCAAAAAATATTTTGAACCATTTCATGCCCACCCAGCTGCTCCCCATAATTCCTTTTGCCGGCACAAAATCTTTAAATGCAATAATCAATCCATACATCGGTCCATACATAAAGATGGCTATATATACGACTGCCGGAATCAGAAATGCATAGAGAACCCAATTTTGTTTCATCAATTTCCAAGTCTTACCGCTATCTCTTTTTTGCAGTTTTTTGTTGTCTGTACAAACTGCTATGCTATTTGACATATCTCTTTGCCTCCATTTGTGTTGTTTGTTGCATTTATCATAATAATTCTTGTTTTATTTGTATATATTGATTATTTGATTTGAATTATTAAAATTTGAATATGTGCATTTATCAGCTATTTTAGTTTTTTCAATTCTCTTTCGTTTGATTTTTTACTCTATTACTTCTTAAATAGAGTACATCCCATTTTCTTAAATTCCTTCATTTTTTCGATCAAAAGCTTCTCACTCACCTGAAGATATTGACTTGAACAGGAAATACACATGAAGTTTGTTGCGACTCTGTTGTAAATTTTCCTATGAAGAGCAATTTCATCACGACTGAGTTCTTTACCGCAATGCATACAAAAATCTGCCATTACTCAGTCACCAGTTCGCCAATCAATATCTTGCACTGATCTGCAGCAAGTTTCGTATAATAACCATCATAAAATGTCCCATAGTCCTCACCAGTGATAGCATCCATCAACCGCAAACCTATTCCTGACTCAGAATGAATACCAAGATCATCAAAGGAAATACTCATATTCTGTTCCCCATTATCTTTCGTACCAACATTGAAAAATGCTATTGAAATACGATTGTTTGAAAGCAATTTTGCTAATGTGTACTTATTTTCTTTCAACTTTCCAACAACAAATGCAGGTCTGCAATCAGAATCCTTATGAATTGAGATCAGTCCTTTATTCAAAAGTGTGGCTTTATTTAACTTATCCATCTGCCGAATATCTGCACCAATTATCAATGGTGACCCGAGAAATGCCCACATAGCAAAATGCTGCAGATATTGTTCGTCTGTGCATCCTCCGATTCCTACATTGCCATTGCCATGCATCCCGACAATCAGCATATCCATGTCGTTATAGCATCCCGGTGCATTTCCCTCAATGTTCTCCATCTGGGAAATGAAAATATCCTGATAGCTCTTTGGCACATCAAAAATATCCATTGTGGACCGATAACTTCCTGCACCTCTGGAACGCATCCACTTTGACGGTTCCTCCACACCCCAGTTGCAGGCAGCAAAAAAGATTTCTCTACCACTGTTCCTGAGTGCCATTGCCATTGTTAAATATGCATTTTTTACATCTGCGCTTTTGGGAAAATTGCAGAAATCATACTTCAGATAATCCACGCCCCATTCCGCAAACTGTCTGGCATCCTCAAACTCATGACCATAACTGCTGGGATAACCAGCACAGGTTTTAAATCCTGCGCAGGAATACATCCCAAATTTAAGTCCTTTGCTATGGATATAATCCGATAATGCTTTCATTCCATGAGGAAATAACTTCGGATCTGCAACCAGCTTTCCGTCAACTCGTTCTTTCAATGACCAACAGTCATCAATAATGACATATTCATACCCTGCCTGCTGATATCCTTCCGAGACAATTTTATCCGTTATTTCCATAATCAATTCTTCATCAATATTACTGCCAAAAGTATTCCATGAGTTCCAACCCATTACCGGTGTATTATGCATAACAACCTTCTCCTTATATTGAATTTTTTAAAACTTTTTACTAGCATAACATACTGTCACGCATGGTTTTCAGATTCCGCAGAAGCGGCTGTTCCCTGGAATTCAGCGGTCCGTAACTCTGTACGCAAAGATACATGCACACGCCAAGCTTGGGACCGATCTGACGCAACAGTCTGCTGTAAGGTCCATTTGCCAGATAGAGGAATTTCCTGTCCAATGTTTTCTTCATATGATAAACAATATTCAGGTTTTCCATCAGTTGGCCCTCCGTCTCCGCATAATTCACGATCTTTATGACATCTGCACCTCTTTCTCTTTGTGCTTCTGCAATTTCCATCACCTTCTCTTCCGGATAAAACGCATGGATATGCGTCGACATCAACACTTCACTTCCTCTTTTATGTAATTCTTCTATCAGTGTTTTCTGCTTATTTACTGCTTCCGGATCCATGGTAAGTTCATGAGGTTCCGGATGAAAATAATCCCCCATGATATCACAAAGCGTTGCCCCGCACTCACTTGCCATAAGCAGGAGTTTTGCACATTCTTCGTCCGTATCGCCTGTGCTGTTGGAATTCCGGTAGCTTGTCACATAGATTGGTTTTCCTTCACAGCTTGCAAAAATATCCGCCAGGATCTCCGACTTTCGATATTCTTTTTTCAAATTTTCCAGCTGGATCCCAAATGCCTCCGCACCATCCCAGATGGAATTTAAAATAATATCCTTACATTCCTGTGGTGTCTGCGCCTGTACCATTGCCGTCAACAGTGGTTTCTCACAGGTAAGAAACGTTTTTCTGTCCCCTCTTTTCATAAGGTATCTCCTTCCTTCACCGTTAAAATCACCTTACCTGCCGTTTTTCCTTCCTGCATCAGATCCATTGCCTCCTCCGCCTGTTCTATCGGTACCACTCTGTCAATGGTCGGTCTTATTTCACCGCTTTCCACCTTCGGCCATAACACATTTACCATTTCGGTCAGAAGCTCTTTTTTCTGTTCCGGTGTTCTGCTTCTCAAATTCGTTCCGATCAGGCGGATTCTTCTGGCATACAGATTTTTCAGATTTATTTTTGCATAATCATCCGCCAGTGTAGCGATCATGATCCAGCGTCCGTCCATGTTCATCAGCGGAAGACACTCTTCCACCATTTCTCCGCCAAGACAGTCCACTGCAATATCCACACCTCTTCCTGCATCCAGCTCTGCCTGCATGACTTCCTTCAATTTTTGTTTTGAGGTATTCACCACAATGTCTGCATGCAGATGCTGGATCTTCTGTTCCAGTTCCGTATTCCGCACCGTTGTGATCACTCTTGCTCCAAATGCTTTGGCCATTGGAATCATCACACTGGCCAGTCCGCTTGCCCCTGCCTGCACCAGAACCGTATCACCTTTACGGAGCTTTCCTTCCTTATTCAGGAACAGATAGGCGGCTCCGTACACTTCCGGAAGTCCTGCTGCCTGTTGCATCGTAAGTCCTCCGGGAATCGGCATCAAAAGCCCTTCCGGAACCGCAACATATTCCGCATAGCCTCCGCTTCCCAGCAATGCACATACCCGGTCGCCGACTTTCCACTTTCCTTCTTTGGCAACCCTGCTTCCAACCTGCCGGATAATACCGGCTGCCTCCAGGCCGAAATAATCCGGCCAGCCCTTTGGCGGCGGATATTGTCCTGCTCTCTGCAGAAGGTCCGCACGGTTCATGCCCGCCGCATGAACTTTCAACAGGACTTCGTCTTCACGGATCTGGGGATCTTCCACTTCTGCCCATTTTAAATGTCCATTTGTTCCCATCTTCATTGCTTTCATTTTCTGTACCTACTTACACCTTTCCATTGCATTTCTGCCGCCGTCAATCATAATATTTTCGCCGTTGATAAATAGTCCTTTTTCAGATGCGATAAACAACACCAGATCAATGATTTCCTGGGGATCTGCTGCACGTCCCTCTAACGTTTTCATGCCGGCCATACCCGGTCTCGTCAGTACCGGTCCGGGAGATACGCATACGCAACGGACACCGTATTTCGCACCATACTGTGCAACGGACTTTGTAAGGCCGAACATGACACCGCTTTTGGCTGTGGGATAATCCATGCCAAATCCATCCCCTTCCATACCTGTGATGGAACCAATGTTTATAATCAGTCCGCTATTCTGTTCGCGCATATAGCGACATGCCACATGGCAGAAATAAAACTGCCCTTTCAGATTTACATCTATGCCCCAGTCAAATATGTCAATGGGCACATCCGGAAACTCTTTGTATTTCCCACGTGCACCCAGTATGCGTGTAGCTGCCCTCCTGCAAAGTTACAAACCAGATCAATGCTGCCAAAGGTATCGTGTGCTGTTTTGCAGGCATTTTCCACCTGCCTGTAATCCCTCACATCACAGACAACTCCCACTGCACGACCCTTGTTCTGCGCATTGATTGCATCTACTTTTTCAAGCAGCATTTCTTTGTTCACATCGCACATAACAATGTTCCCCCCGAATCCGGCCCAATTCTGTGCCATTAACAGTCCCATCCCGGAAGCGGCTCCCGTTGATATAGCCGTTTTGTTTATAAAGTTCATGCTTCCAACCTCCTTTATTTGTGTTATTTTAACCATAAGAATTCTCTCTTTATTTGTATATACCGAATATTTGATTTAGGTTGTGATAATTTGAATGACTGTGGCCATTACTTTACTCCACTTTTTCAGAAACAATTTTTCTTGAAATTCATTGATTTATAATTATTCAAATGTCTTTTATAATCCATTTTGCAAATAAATGATAACAGACGGGGGTTGTATGTTGCTCAGACAATATCATGATTGAGTGCTAATCTTATAGATTTAAACAAGAATAATCAAAAGACTTTTGAAAAGTGAACAAATGAATATATGATTACACGCGTTCAAAATATCACAACCTAAATCAAATATTCGGTATATACAAATAAAGAGAAAATTATTATGGTAAAAGCAGATATATGAACTGATCTGCATAAGGATTTGTAATAAGGAAGGATATAAATTGAGCAATACAAAAGTTAAAAATTATATTGAAAAACACTGGAATGAAACCATTAAATTCAACCCCAATGATAATGACACTCTTTTAGGTCTGCCATTTCCTTATTGTGTACCATCTGTAGGAAATTTTGATGAAATGTACTATTGGGATACCTACTTTACAGATAAAGGCCTTACCATAAGTGGCAAAATGTATCAGGTTCGGAATAATACCTGTGATATACTTTACCTTGTTGACAAGTATGGAATGATGCCTAATGGAAACCGCACCTACTTTCTGACTCGTTCACAACCACCCTTTTTATCATTTATGGTGCGTGATGTATATGATTATTATAAAGATGTCTCCTGGCTTAAAGAAGCATATACGA
>ERZ773158.701-NODE-701-length-37506-cov-28.795119_pt1 | contig 37506 bp, 24 predicted proteins | sample MGYA00511918_ERZ773158 | MGnify/ENA primary metagenome ERZ773158 (study PRJEB29015, sample SAMEA2737876) | human gut metagenome | biome: human gut; feature: human-associated habitat; material: faeces | place: China | collected 2012 ...
CGGCTTAGGGACTTTCACCCATTAGAGTGCGCCCATGCCGGGCGCACCTAAAAAAAGGGGCTGTCGCACGTGCGACAGTCCCTTTTTTCATATATCAAACTTTTATTCACTTAATACGGCAGCGCAGCGGGCGCAGAGGGTCGGATGGTTCGGATCCGAGCCGACAGTGTCGCTGTGGATCCAGCAGCGTTCGCATTTTTCAGCTGTCGACGGAGCGACGACGACTTTCATGTCGCCGTGGTCTTCACCGGCAACGGCTTCAGCCGGGGCTTCGCCTTTGACCAGTTTGGCTTCGCTGACGATGAGCAGCGTGGCCAGCTGATCCTGCCACTGGCTGAGGAAATCGTAGTCTTCGCCATCGGCATAGATGGTGACGGCTGCGTCCAGGGCATGGCCGATCTTGTGTTCCTTACGGGCGCCTTCGAGGACACGCGTCAAATCGCGGCGGTACGACAGGAACTGAGCCCAGCGGGCATCGAGGTCAGCGTCGAGGTATTCTTTGTGAGCCTTGGGCCAATCGGTGAGCAGGACACTTTCTTCCTTGCCTTCGACAGCGGGCATGTTCTGCCATACTTCTTCGGCCGTGAAGGACAGGACCGGTGCGACGATCTTGACCAGCGTATCGAGGATGATGTACATAGCCGACTGGGCGCTGCGGCGGATATGGGAATCAGCCTTTTCCGTGTACAGGCGGTCTTTGATGACATCCAGGTACATGGCGCTCAAATCGACGGTGCAGAAGTTGTGGATAGCGTGGTACATGACGTGGAACTGGTAGTTTTCATAAGCATCGGTGACTTCTTCAAATACCTGTTCCAGACGCAGGAGAGCCCATTTATCGAGGTCCGTCATGTCCTGGTAAGCAATCGTATCCTTAGCCGGATCGAAGTCGGCCAGGTTGCCCAAGAGGTAACGGAAGGTGTTGCGGATCTTGCGGTAGACGTCGGAGAGCTGTTTCAGGATCTTCGGCGACAAGCGGATATCACCCTGGTAGTCAGCCGACGATACCCACAGGCGCAGGACGTCAGCGCCGTATTTTTCGATGACTTCCTGGGGAGCGACGGTGTTGCCGACGGATTTACTCATCTTGCGGCCTTCGCCGTCGACCGTGAAGCCGTGGGTCAGGACCGATTTGTACGGAGCATAGCCGTTGACGGCGACCGACGTGAGCAGAGAGCTGTTGAACCAGCCGCGATGCTGGTCCGAGCCTTCCAGGTACATTTCGCAGGGATAATCGAGGTCCGGGTCATTTTTCAGTACGCCCTGATGGGTGCAGCCGCTGTCGAACCAGACGTCCATGATATCCGATTCCTTGCGGAAGTGCGTGCCGCCGCAGTGCGGGCATTTATATCCTTCCGGCATGAGTTCCTTGACGTCGTGCATCCACCACGTATCAGAGCCTTCTTTGGCGAACATCTTCTGCAAGTGAGCGATGGTTTCATCGTTGATGATGTGTTCGCCGCAGTCTTCGCAGTAGAAGATAGGAATCGGCACGCCCCAGACACGCTGACGGGAAATGCACCAGTCACCGCGGTCGTGGATCATATTGTAAATACGGTCATGGCCCCAGGACGGAATCCATTTGACCGTGTCGATGGCATCGAGGGCTTTCTGGCGGAAGCCGTCGACCGAAGCGAACCACTGTTCCGTAGCGCGGTAGATGATCGGTTCCTTGCAGCGCCAGCAGTGCGGATACTGATGGCGGAACGTGCTCTTGGCAAAGAGGGCGCCCAGTTCAGCCAGTTTCTTGATGACCGGTACGTTCGTGTCGAAGACGAACTGGCCTTCAAAGCCGGGAACCTTGTCGGTGTAACGGCCCGTGCCGTCGACTGTGCCCAGCGGCTTGAGGCCCCAGGCAGCGTATTTCTTGCAGACATCAAAGTCGTCCTGGCCATGGTCCGGAGCGGTATGGACGAGGCCGGTACCAGCTTCGAGAGTGACGTGGTCGCCGAGGATGATGGGGACTTTACGGTCATAGAAGGGATGCTTGAAGACCAGGCCTTCGAGCTGTTTGCCCGTCATGACGTCGGGCAGGACTTCGTAGTCGTCGACTTTGCCGGCTTTCATGGTCGGTTCGACCAGGTCTTTGGCCATGAGCAGGTATTCATCGCCAATGCGGACCCAGACGTATTCAAAGTTTTCGTTGGCACTGATGGCGACGTTGCAGGGAATGGTCCACGGCGTCGTCGTCCAGATGAGGGCGAAGACCTTGTCCGGATCGGCGTCTTTCGGCATATGGCAGTTGAGGTCGACGGACTTGAATTTGACGTAAATGGAGAAGGATTTATCATCCTTGTATTCGATTTCAGCTTCAGCCAGGGCCGTTTCGCAGTGCGGGCACCAGTAAACGGTCTTCAGGCCTTTGTAGATGTAGCCTTTCTTGGCCATTTCCCCGAAGACGCCGATCTGAGCGACTTCGACGGGCTTGCGCAGCGTCAGGTACGGATGGTCCCAGTCACCGAGGACGCCGAGGCGGATGAAGTCTTTCTTCTGTTCTTCCACGCGGGCCAGGGCGTAGTCACGGCATTTGGCACGCAAGTCGAGGGGGGCCATTTCGTGGCGGTTGAGGCCCGTATCTTTGATGACGGCGTGTTCGATAGGCAGGCCGTGCGTATCCCAGCCGGGAACGTATTTCGTGTAGCAGCCCTGCTGGGTCTTATATTTGAGGATAATGTCTTTTAATACTTTATTCAATGCATGGCCGATGTGGATCTTGCCATTGGCATACGGAGGACCGTCGTGAAGAATGAACTTGGGCGCACCGTCCCGTTTCTTCAAGCGTTTTTCATAAATCTTGTTGTCCTGCCAGAATTTCAAAAAGTCCGGTTCCCGTTTCGGCAAGTTGCCGCGCATGGGGAAATCGGTCTGAGGCAGATGTAAAGTCTTACCGTAATCCATTGTGTTTCCTCCTCTGAATCTGTGAAAAAAAATAACGTCTCCGTCCCCAAAAGGGACGAAGACGTAATCACCGTGGTACCACCCTATTGACTGCCGGAGCAGCCACTTTGACGCGCAATAACGACGCGACCCGGCAGCTGGTTCGCAGCTGCAGCTCCCAAGTGATCCGCCAGCATACGGCCTTTTCCGGGCTCACACTATCCCCGGTTCGCTGAAAAGGCAGCGGCAACACTGGCCGTCTTGTTCATCGCTTTTCATTTTTTATGACAATTACTTGTACATAGACGTATTGTAAAGGCTTCTCCCCCATTTGTCAAGAGGCTTACTTCCAATACTGGACCGTACTTTCATCAATACCGATGGAAGCCGCCTTGAAGACAGGGTTCCTGCCTTCCTTCTTCTGCTGCTGATAATCGCGCATGGCTTTGACGGCCGTGTTGCCCAGGATGAAGCAGGCCGGGATGTTGATGAAGCACATGACGGCCATGAGGATATCGGCGATATCCCAGACAGCGGCCATGGACATGCCGGCGCCGACGAAGACGACGAGGACACAGGCGATGCGGAAAATATTGACGAAACCGTGGGACGGCGCGCCCTTGTGGATGAAGCGGATGCAGTTGTCGACATAGAACAAGTTGCCGATGAGCGTGGAAAAACCGAAGAGCAGCATGCAGACCGTAATCAGGAGGGGTCCGAAGCCGCCGAAGACGGCCGTCGCTGCGTTCTGGACATAAGCCGCACCAGCTACTTCCTTGGTAATGGGCACGCCCGAGAAGAGGCCCATGAAAGCCGTGGCACTGCAGACCAGGAGGGTATCGATGAAGACCGACAGCATCTGGACCAGGCCCTGTTTGACCGGATGGCTGACGTCAGCCGCAGCTGCCGCATTTGGGGCCGAACCGATACCGGCTTCATTGGAATAGAGGCCGCGCTTGATGCCGTAGATCATGCAGGAGCCGGACACGCCGCCGAGGATGGACTGGAAGTCGAAGGCATCGGCAAAGATCATGGCGAAGACCTGAGGCAGGCTGGTAATGTGGAAGACGATGACGATGAGCGCTGCCAGGATATAGATGCCGCCCATGACCGGGACCAGGATGGACGTGACCTTGATGATGCGCTGGCCGCCGCCGACGAGACAGTAAGCGACGAGGGCCGCAAAGACGGCACCGATGATCCACGGCGTTGTCGTCGGGTCATAGAAGCTGTAGACCAGGAACGTCGACTGCATGTTGAACGAGCAGAGCAGGTTGAAGCCGCCGGCATAGGTCAAAATCAGGGAAAAGGCGAAGAGGACGCCGAGCCAGCGCTTGTGCATGGCCGTTTCAATGTAATAGGCCGGGCCGCCGTAGCTGTGGCCCAGGGGATTGCGGCGCTTGTAAATCTGGGCCAGCGTACTTTCGATGAAGGCCGTAGCCCCACCGATGATGGCCAGAAGCCACATCCAGAAAACGGCACCGGGACCGCCCAGGCAGATTGCCGTCGAGACGCCGATGATATTGCCCGTACCGACACGGGATGCCGTCGAAACCATGAGAGCCTGGAAAGACGATACTTTCCCGGCTTCCGTCGGTTTTTCCATGACGACGCGGATACTTTCCGGTAACAGGCGCAGCTGGACACAGCGCGTCTTCCAGGAAAAAATAAGGCCGGCTGCAATGAGGATGACCATTAAGATAGGATAATAAAGGACATCATCGAGGTAGTTCAGGACAGCCATAATCATAGAATCACATCCTTACCATAAAAATAAAAATATAAATAAAAATTAAAAAAAGTCCTATAAAAAGGATACGGTATGATATGATAATCTGTCAATAGGCTATGGATGGTTTGTATCAGGCCGTTCCTATCTTCCCGGCCCTGTAGTATAATGAAACAGAAAGGCAGGGATTTACATGACAGCTATTGAACAAGTAATACAGAAAGCCATCGCCTTCGACCACGGTGATGCCCGGCGCATCCACCATTTCCTCAAGGTCTACGCCTATGCCGACACCATCGGCCGCCTGGAAGGACTGCCCGAAGACCAGCAGGACATCCTGCGCACGGCTGCCGTCCTCCACGACATCGGCATCCACGCAGCCGAAGAAAAATACGGTTCCTCCTCGGGCAAATACCAGGAAATCGAAGGCCCCGCCCCGGCCAGGGCCATCCTGGAAGAACTCGGTGCTGACGAAAAGCTCATCGACCGGGTCTGCTTCCTCATCGCCCACCATCACACCTACGACGGTGTCGACGGCCTGGACTACCAGATACTCCTGGAAGCCGATTTCCTGGTCAACGCCTATGAAGACCAGCTGAAACCGGAAGCCATTGCCACCTTCCGCGACAAGGTGTTCCGCACCCCGTCGGGCCTGCAGTTATTGAAAGACACATATAATGTATGAAAGGGGTAATTACGATGACAAATATTGAAAAATTCGTCGACATGGTAAAAAATTCGGATAACATCGTCTTCTTCGGCGGCGCCGGCGTATCGACGGAAAGCGGCATCCCCGATTTCCGCAGCACCGACGGCCTGTACAACCAGCACTATAAATACCCGCCCGAAACGATCCTCAGCCACTCCTTCTTCATGGACAACACGGAAGAATTCTACCGCTTCTACCGCGACAAGATGCTGGCCCTCGACGCCCAGCCCAACATGGCCCACATCAAGCTGGCCGAACTGGAAAAAGCCGGCAAATTGAAAGCCATCGTCACCCAGAACATCGACGGCCTGCACCAGAAAGCGGGCAGTAAGAATGTCCTGGAACTGCACGGCAGCGTCCACCGCAACTTCTGCATGCACTGCAACAAATTCTTCGACGCCGAATACATGAAGAATTCCACAGGCATCCCCAAATGCGACGCCTGCGGCGGCACCATCAAGCCCGACGTCGTCCTCTATGAAGAAGGCCTGGACAACGACGTCATCGAACAGTCCCTGTACTACATCAGCCACGCCGACATGCTCATCATCGGCGGCACGAGCCTCGTTGTCTACCCCGCTGCCGGCCTGGTCCGTTACTACCGCGGCCATAAACTGGTCCTCATCAACAAGTCGAGCACCGACATGGACAGCGCCGCCGACCTGGTCCTCCACGACCCGATTGGCGAAGTCTTCAGTCACGTAAAATTATAAAGAAAAGGTAAACTTTCTTCTCATTTGACACACAGTCATAACACATCGTAGTATACTAGAGGCAATGTATAATTTTATGCACTTTTCTGCATACGCGAGAAGAATGAGAAGAAAGAAGGTCTTTTATTCGTGAAGAAACAAGTAGTCTGTACCCTGGCAGCCGCCTTGGCTGTCACTTCCCTGTCGGCTTTCGCCGCCAATCCCTTTGTCGACGTCCCGTCGGACAGCTGGGCTTACCAGTCCGTCGTCGAACTGGCCGACGCCGGCATCATCCAGGGCGTCGATGGGCAGTATTTCCAGGGCCATCGCAGCATTACCCGCTACGAAGCGGCTGAAATGGTCGCCAAAGCCATGGCCCATATGGACAAGGCTTCCGTCGAACAGCGGGCCCTGATCAACAAGCTGGCCGATGAATACGCCGACGAACTGAACAGCCTCGGCGTCCGCGTGACCAACCTGGAAAACCGCGTCGGCAACACGCGCGTCTTCGGCGACGCCTTCGTCCGCTACCGCTACCAGAACGGCAACAAGAAGGACGACAGCTCCTGGGATACGCGCTTCCGCATCCGCGTCCAGGGCCAGGTCAACGACCGCACCAAGGTCACGGCCGGCGTCAGCACGGGCTTCCGCCCCTTCGCCAGCAACAAAGCCGCTTCTGACGAAGGCAACAATCCCTACATGGATTTGGCCAAAGTGGACTACAACTTCGGCAGCAAGAACTGGGAACTCAGCGTCGGCCGCAATGACGTCTACCGCATCGGCCGCGACGCCTACGGCCTGCAGTACTTCGATGCCCTCGACGGCGCCGAACTGCGCTATCACAACGACAAGCTGGCCATCACCACAGGCTACGGCAAATTCAAAGACGGCAAGAAACCCGGCGTCGACACCATCCACGCATCCAAGGAGGCCTATTCCAACGCCTTCAGCACGTCCGGCCTGGAAACGGGTTACGGTGAAATCGACGCCTTCTTCGGCGGCGGCAAGGCCGCCCGTTCCGAAGCCGGGTTCTACTACAACCGCCTGCATAAGACCAACGACCTGGCACCGAAATTCTTCGCTAAATACGTAGCCGGCTACTTCGTCCGCGGCAACTACGGCAAATGGAGCGCCCTGGCCAACTACGAACACATCGGCTTCAACGCAGGTGTCAAAAACGTCGACGGCCAGGACTACGGCGACGCCTGGATGGGCACCCTCCAGTACGGCAAAGCCGACTTCCGCACGCCCGGCAGCTGGGATGCCTGGCTGGAATACCTCGACCTCGACGACGGCTCCTTCATGGGCGGCAACCCCTTTACATGGCGCTTCTCCAGCGACATGGACAACCAGCGCAGCTGGGGCATCGGTGCCGACTACATCGTCGCCAAGAACCTGAAATTCAGCGTCATGCAATCCTTCGCCAGCCAGGCTAAGACCGGCAGCCAGGACCCCCACGAAATGACCCGCATCCACTTCCAGATGCTGTTTTAATGTTCGTGGCTCGTGGCTAGTGGCTAGTGGTTCGTGGTTCGTTTTTGCGGCCTTATGGCCGCCTCGTAGGGGACGCCCAAAGCCTTTCTGGCCCGTCAGGTGCCGACCATCGGGAGGTGCAGGACGGTTGCCAGAACGGACAGCAGAGGCGAGCGTCCCGCTTGTCCGCAGTTCGCTTAGCGGCCTTATGGCCGCACCCCGTAGGGACCTGTTTGCTCGGACGCCGCAATAGACTCTGGAAATCAGGCGCAGGAGCGCCCAAAGGCTCCCCTTCATAGGGGAGCTGGCCGCCAACGGCGGTCTGAGAGGTTCTTCGGTAGAGGTTGGCATCGGCCGCCTGGTAAGGCGGCCCGCTGTCCGCTGTTCGATTCGTAGGGGCTTGCACGTGGCAAGCCCGCCCCAGAATATGAGCGATTTTCCAACTCGGGGAGAGCGTTTCCAAATGCCCAGCGGGTCGCCCACGCGGCGACCCCTACCGTACAATCTACTATTCCCCTTTTTCCACTAGTTCTCGTTCATATATTATCCGGTCTTCCTCGATAAAAACGTTGAAGACGACTTCTATCGGCTCATGTTGCCGCATCCACTGCGATACAGTGGTTACGGCAAGGTGGGCCGCTTCTTTTTTAGGAGATCCAGGAAAACTTAGGCCCCGACGACGCTGATGCGCTGATTGATGTGATGGCCTTTTTCAATTTCGTCGACCATGGCGATGGCGTAGTCGGCATAGGAAATATTACATGAAAAAAGGAGCTGTCGTACGAAGACAGCTCCTTTTTCTGTAGGGGCGGTCCGCCCACGGGCGGCCCCTACAAACTATAAACTCCGTTCTACAAACTCCATACTACAAACTATAAAGTAAGGGGCGTCTTGCATGATGGCAAAAACCTTCGTGCAACAGCCCCCTCTTCCCTTAGAAATAGACCAGGGTGACGCCGGCACCGCCGCCTTCTACGTCGTCGAGCTGGTATTTCTTGACGAATGGCTGGTCGTCGAGGAAGGCGTGGATCTGACGGCGCAGGGCACCGCTGCCCTTGCCGTGGATGATCTTGACCGGGCTGAAGCCGGCAGCCAGGGCCTGGTCGAGGAAGCGTTCGACTTCCGGCAGGGCCTCGCTGAATGTCTTGCCGATGATGTTCAATTCCGTGGCCACGCTAGACGTGCGGATAGGCCGGTACGACGAGGCGGCAGCGGCTTTCTTTTCGGCCTGCTGTTCTTTCTTCAATTCGTCCAGGTACGGCGCACTGACGTCCTTGAATTTGACGCGGACCGTCATGCCCCGGACGGAGACGGTCAGCTGTTTGCTGCCGATGTCTTCGACCGTGCCGACGCTGTCCAGGTTGTTGACGAAGACCTGCTGGCCGACTTTCAATTTCGACAGGTCGACAGGGTCGCGCTGGGGCTTTTCCGCTTCAGGCAGGGAAATCTGCTGGATAGCCCGGCGGGCCTTGTCGATGGCCTTGGCCTTTTCCCGGTCCGTCCCCTCCTTGGACTGGGCCTTCAATTCGCGGATAATCTTTTCGGCTTCGACGCGGAGGTTGCGCTTGAGGTCGACGGCATCGCGGCGGCTGGCGTCGATGATATCCTGCCGCTTCGACGTGACCTTGTCCTTTTCTTTGCGCAAATCATCTTCCAGTTTCCGGGCTTCGCGCAGGCGGTATTCCAGTTCCGCCTGTTCTTCGTCCATCTTTTTGGCCTGTGCATTGAGCTGGGTCAGGACTTTTTCCATATCCATGTCCTGAGCCTTGCTGCGCAGGTCTTTGGCTTTTTCCAGGATATCCCTGGGCATACCCAGGCGTTCGCTGATGCTGAAAGCGTGGGAACTGCCGGCCGAGCCGATGCGCAGCTTGTACGTCGGCTTCAGCGTTTCCATATCGAACTCGACGTGGCCGTTTTCGATGCCCGGCGTATTATAGGCATAGTTCTTGAGGTCGTTGTAATGGGTCGTGACCATGACATACGAGCCTTTCTGGTAAAAGGCATCGAGGATGGCAATGGCGATGGCACTGCCTTCGGCCGGGTCCGTACCGGAACCGAGTTCGTCTGCCAGGATGAGGTCTTCCGGCCCGCAGTGCTTGAGGATGTAGATAAGCTGCTTCATATGGCTGGAAAAGGTACTCAGGTTCTGGGAAATATCCTGTTCGTCGCCGATGTCGGAAAAGACGTCGCGGAAGACGGGCAGTTCCGACGATTCACCGACGGGGATGAACAGGCCGGCCTGATGCATGAGGACCAAAAGGCCCAGGGTCTTCATGGAAACGGTCTTGCCGCCCGTGTTGGAGCCTGTAATGAGCAGGATGCGGTAATCGCCGCCGATGACGATGGTATTGGGCACGACGTGCTTGGCGTCGATGAGGGGATGGCGGGCCTGGATGAGCCTGATTTCCCGCGTCTTGGAAATGGCCGGACGGCAGGCCTTCATCTTCAAGGCCAGCTGAGCCTTGGCAAAGGCGAATTCCAGCTGACCGACACACTTCGTGCTGTCATACAAGTCATTGTACTGCTGCTGCACTTTGGCCGTCAGGCGGCGGAAAATGCGTTCGATTTCCTTCGTTTCGCCAATGCGGGCGGCCTGCAGGTCGTTGTTGGCATTGACGATGGCCAACGGTTCGACATAGAGCGTCGAGCCACTGGCCGACGTATCATGGACAATGCCGGGAAAGGCATGGCGGTATTCCTGCTTGATGGGGATGACATAGCGGTTGTTGCGCACTGTGACCAGGGCATCCTGGAAATACTTCTGGTATTCCTTGTTCTGCAGGACATTATTGACATAACGCTTGGTCTGCCGTTCCAGTTCGACGATACGGCTGCGCAGGCGCATCAATTCCGGCGACGCATTGTCGCGGATCTGGCGGTTGTTGTCAAAGACAGTGGCGAAAGAATGAGAAAGCTGGGAAAAATCGCCGATGACCTCTGCCTGTTCGGCCAGCTGGGGATACTCAGCCCCCCGTTCGGCGAAGAACGACCGGATTTCCCCATAATGCTGGAGGTTATTCCAGATATCGATACATTCATGGGAATCGAGGGTCACTTCGCGCTTGGCCTTTTCCAGGGACGGACGGATATCGACGATGCCGCCGAAGGGCGTGCTCGTTTCCGTCTGCATGCAGCGGACGGCTTCTTCCGTATCGGTCAGGTTCTTTTCAATGACATCGCCATCGTTCACCGGTCTCAGGCGGCGGGCGATTTCTTTAGACAACCGGGACGGGGCCAGGCGGACCAGCATGTTCTGGACCTGGTAGAATCCCAAAATCCTCATACTTCTTTTATTCATAAATGGCATTACTCCTGTTGTTATAAGATTCCGTGGAAGAAATGACCGCGCGTCACGGTCTGGTCTTCCCTGCCTAAGAGCATCGTTTCCGTACCGTCACAGAGGCGGCGGTACCGGCTGACCTGCTGACCGATCCACTGCGGCGTGCGGCCGCGGCCTTCGATGCGGATGGCGGCGATGCCGGCGCGGCACAGGTCTTTATAATACGGCGCCATATCCAGATCCCGGCTGTTGAGGATGTGGTTGCGGCAATACTGGTCGGTGACGACAGGGAACGTTTCGTCCCGGCGGTCCCGCAGGGCATAGGCACCGCGGTTGCAGACACCCGGGCAGCCTTTCTTCTGGCCCTTGCCGGCAAAGGACGAAATGACGCAGGACTCAGTGACCATCATTTCGGCCCGGCCCTGGACGACGGCTTCGATGGGACAGCCGCTCTGGCGGACCATTTCTTTCAGCTGGCGCAGCGTCGCTTCGACAGACGCCGTAATGGCCGTACAGCCCAAGGATGCATAGGCCCGGGCCGCCTGGCTGTTAAAGATATTGAGGGACCAATCGGCCCGGACGGGCACGGTAATATTCAAGTCGGCTATCATGGCGAAAATGGCCATGGCACCGGCATAGATGCCGTCGACGCCGGCCGTGATGGCCCGTTCCAGTTCGTTCTGGACGACCAGCCGGTTCTCTTCGCGGACAATACGCGGCGTACCGGCCCACAGAGCCGCGCCCTGTTCATGAGCGGCCTGGACGGCGGCCTGCCAGGCCTTGGTGCCGAAGGGATGATGATGGTACGATTCGCCGCCAAAGATGATGACGTCGGCACCCTGGTTCGCGGCGGCGACGACGCCGTCGACACTGTCACAGCGGACGACGAGCTGCATGGCCTCCTTGTCCCCCTGCTGCCTGTCCGGAGCCTGCCGCTGCCGGGCCTTTCCGGCTGCCGGCCGCGGGTAATCCGCCAGGATGGCCTCGGTCAAAGCCTGGACGGCCTGACGGCGCAGGCCGTTGAGGACACTGGCCGGGATCATGCGCGTTTCATCCCACACGGTCACACTGGCCAGGGCAAAGGGCGTATCGCCCAGGCGGCCGAGCTGGCCCTGGACGTAATCGGCCGTTGCCGGCCGCTGGCGGGCCGGTTCGGGCTGGAAATCGGCTACGGCCGATGCGGTATGGCCATTTTCATCCCACAAGGTCAGGCGCAGGTTCCCCTGGTCTTCCGTGTCGACGTGGCCATAGATGGAAAGTTTCCGCGTCAGGCCGCCGGCCATGTCATCAGCCGTCTGCCGTCCCGACGGATTGCGTTCGGTCAACGTGCGGCGGCTGACGGAATCTCCCAGGAAATCAGCCTGATAACTGCGGTTAAAGGCGCCTTCCAGGAGGGCTGCCGCTTCGCGATGGGCGGCCTTGCGCTGCTGCGGGCTCTGGTAATGAGCATCGATGACCCTGCGGTACGCCGAAACGACGGTCCGGACGTACGTATCGCCCTTCATGCGGCCTTCGATTTTAAAGGACGTGACGCCGGCATCGAGCAAGTCGTCGATATAATCGAGGGATTTCAAATCCTTCAGGCTGAGGACATAGGCCTCGTGTTTCATGACAGGTTGGCCATCGCAGAGCAGCGTATAAGGCTGACGGCAGGGCTGGGCACAGGCACCGCGGTTGCCGCTGCGGCCGCCGAGGAAACTGCTCATCAGGCACTGGCCGGAATAGGCCATGCACGACGCGCCGTGGATGAAGACTTCAATGGGAATGGACGACTGAGAAGTGATGAAACGGATTTCCTGCGCCGACAACTCGCGGGACAATACAGCCTGGGTGAAGCCATTGGCTTCGAGGAAACGGACGCCGTCCAAGTCGGCCACGGTCATCTGCGTACTGCCGTGGAGCGGCAGATTCGGCGCGACTTTCCGGGCCAAAGCGGCTACGGCCAGGTCCTGGACGATGATGCCATCGACGCCGAATGAGTCGAGGAGCTGCAAATAGGCCGACAAAGCCTCTAATTCCGTGTCTGCCATGAGGATGTTGACCGTGACATAGACTTTTACACCAAATAAATGAGCCGTCCGGACAGCCTGTCCGATTTCAGCATCGTCGAGATTATGAGCAAATTTGCGGGCATTGAAGCCTTTCCCGCCAAAATAAACGGCATCGGCACCGGCGTCAATGGCGGTGAGTACGTTTTCTAAAGAGCCTGCCGGGGCTAATAATTCTGCCATGAAAATCCTCCTACTTTTAATAGTTTATAGCATAGAGTTTGTAGTTTGTAGAAATTGGGTTTTAAATTTTTGCCCTCACTACAAACTAAAAACTAAAAACTGCGAACTCAAAAAACGCTATCGTCATACGGCAATTACGCTTTTACGATTTATGTGTCCCAGCCAACTGCTGATAAATACGAGTGAGCAACTCTGCCGTGACCGTATAGGGTGTCCGCTGGACGCCGCCTGTCGGCAGGGTCATGGTGACGAATTTTTCGATTTCTTCATCACTCAAGTCGACCGTATCGCCCATGAGGTCCTGCATGAGGGCCGTAAAGTCATCGAGTCCGGCCAGGCCCAGGATGGCCCAGACCTTTTCTGCCTTATCGGCCATCGTTTCTTCCATGAGCTTCATGTACGCCGGCAAGAGCAGGCCATTGGCCCGGCCATGGCTGAGCCCCTTATAATAGGTCAGCATATAGCCCATACTGTGGACCATGGTCGTCCCCGTCTGGGCAATGGTGATGCCTGCCAGGGTCGAGCCATAGAGCAGGTCTTCCCGGACGACAGGCGAAACGTCGCCTTTGAGGTCCGTCAAATGGACGCCGAGGAAACGCATGGCTTCTTCGGCCCAGACATCGCTCATGGGCGTCGACGCCGTGGACATATAGCCTTCGATGGCATGGGACAAGGCATCGATGGCCGTATCAATGGTGACGGCTTCGGGCACGCTGTCCGTAAAGGCCGGATCGGCAAAGGCATAGACCGGGAAAATGAGCGGCGTATTGATGGACTGCTTGGTCCCGGCCTTGGGATTGGTCAGGACGCTGACCTTGGTCACTTCACTGCCCGTCCCGGCCGTCGTCGGTACGGCGACGATGGGCAAGGGCTTGCGGTACGGGCCGGTAAACAACTGTTCATCATCCAGCTCCTGCGTGCAGACCAGGGCGATGGCCTTGGCCGCGTCCATGGGCGAACCGCCGCCGATACCGATGACGAAATCGACGCCCTTTTCCAAAGCCAATGCAGCGGCCTTGCGGATCGTCGCTACAGACGGATTATTTTCGACCTCATCAAAGAGGAACCAGGAAATCCCCAATTCATCCAGCTTTTCCACAACAGCAGCCTGGGACCCATTCACCTTGGCCGAATGACGCCCCGTGACCAGCAGCGCCTTCCGTCCCAGATCAGCCAGCACTTCGCCGGACTGAGCGATACAGCCCTTTCCAAAAAATACCTTCGTCGGCATATAATACGTAAACATGCAGATTCCCCCTTCACACAGCAACCAGCTTATTTCCTATCCATTTTAACATCTTTAGGCCGCTTGGGCTAGTGGCGGGAGGTGTGCAAAAAAGGCTTGTCGCAAGACGACAAGCCTTTAGGGGTTAGTGGCTAGCAGTTAGGGGTTAGCAGCCGGCCGCTGACTGCAAAAAAAGGCGCTGTCTTCATGCGACAGCGCCTTTCAATTGCATAGGTTTGACGAAAATATCTTGGAAAAATATTAACGTTTCGAGAACTGGGAAGCTTTACGAGCTTTCTTGAGGCCGTATTTACGGCGTTCTTTTTCACGCGGGTCGCGTGTGAGAAAACCAGCTTTTTTGAGAGCCTGACGGAAATCGCCGTCGACTTCCAAAAGGGCACGGCTGATGCCGTGACGGATTGCGCCGGCCTGGCCGGACGGGCCGCCACCCTTAACGTCAGCGATGACGTCGTACTGTTCAGTTACGCCTGTGAGTACGAGCGGCTGTTTAATAACCAATTCCAGTGTTTTACGACCGAAATATTCGTTCAATTCTTTTTTGTTGACTGTGATTTTACCCTGACCCGGAACCAGACGAACTCTAGCAACGGATGTCTTTCTACGGCCAGTGCCGTAGTACTGTGCTACTGCCATGAAATCTTCCTCCCGGTATTAATTAGCGAATGTTTAACTTCAAAACTTCAGGTTTCTGAGCCTGATGCGGATGTTCAGCACCTGCATAAACGTTCAGTTTACGATACATCTGTTCACCCAATTTATTTTTCGGGAGCATACCGCGAACTGCCATTTCAACAACGCGTTCCGGACGTGCTTCGAGCATGTGGCCGGCCTGAGTGAATTTAGCTCCACCGGGATAACCGGAATGATGGAAATAGGTTTTCTGGATTAATTTTTTACCTGTTAATTTAACCTTTGCTGCGTTTACTACGATTACATAATCGCCTGTATCAACATGCGGGGTAAAAGTAGGTTTATGTTTTCCCCGAAGAACTTTAGCTACTTCGGCAGCAAGACGGCCTAATGTCTGGCCTTCAGCATCAACAACAAACCATTTGCGTTCGATGTTGCCTGCATTGGCCATAAATGTAGTTTTCATGCTGTGTGATTCCTCCCTGAATTTAACTAACTGACCAAGCTTTTGGTGCTCTTTCTCCGGGGCTAATGGAGTCCAAGTGAAAAGCTTACTTATTTATTTTACAGATTTAGACAGGCCTTGTCAAGCTTTTTTTCTTCTAGTTCATCAAGTGGGAATCCGACGGCCCCACAGGCCGCCTTGAGTGACCCTCGGCTCGTGGCAACGATCGTGGCTCGTTGTTCGTGGCTCGTGGCTCGTAAAAACCTGCCATTATACTCGAAAAGGCTGTGATGAAATCTCGCAACGGGCCGCACAAGGCTCCCTTTATAGGGGAGCTGGCCGCCAAAGGCGGTCTGAGAGGTTAAAGGTCGGCCCCTACGAATGCCCCGATTGGGGTTATTTTTGCGGTCTGCTACCTGCGACCAGCGAACTGCGTTTATTTCACGAGTCTGTCGCGGCGGAACGCCGCATCTGATTCCGAGGAAAAGCGGACAAAAAAGGGGACCACGCACGAAGTTTTCTATCATCGTGCGTGGTCCCCTTTTCTTTATAGTACGGAGTTTGTAGTTTGCAAAGAAAGCCTTTAAATTTAAAGCCATCTGCTAGCCACTTACAAGGTCTTGTCACACATGCGACAAGACCCTGTTTTATTTTACGACTTTTCGCTATTCCGTTTAGCTGTAATCTCGAAGGGGATCCGTTGTTCCCCGACGGATTTCTTGATGAAGATGTTGACTGCCGTCGACATGCTCATGCCGATGGAGTCGCAAAACGCTTCAAAGTCTTTTTTCAAATCCGCGTCGATGCGGATACAAATCGTTGTCTGTGCCATGATATCCCTCTATTTCTTGCCGACGTACTGACGGATCATTTCTCCCTGTTCCTTGACCAGGGCTTCCAGTTCGGCAATCTTCTTATCCTGTTTATCGACCGTGTCTTCCAGGCTTTCAATCTTCTTGGCCATGGCCGTCTTCGACGTCGTGATGCCGCTGCCCTGTCCAATCTTGAAGCTCAGGCCGGCGTTGAACATGTTTTCACCGTTGCCGAAGTTCGTGCCCAGGCTGAACATGGTATCTTCATTGGGACGATAGAAGGCGCCAAAAGCCACACTGTTGGCATTGCGGTAATTACCATAGCCGACAGCGAAGTCCCACTTGTCATCCGGGTCGAAGTCCAGCGGATGAAGGGCTGCCAAGGCAGCGGCACCGGCACCGACCTTGTTGACGCGGTTATCGAGATCAGAAACGCGGTTATTGATGTGGTAAATGGATTCCGCGTTGGCAGCTACCTGATGATCCAAAGCCGTCAGGTTTTCACCAGCCGTATTGGCCTTTTTAACGAAGGTCCCGTCTTTTGCGACTCTCGTTTCGTTGTATACCGTGCCAGCATTGACAGCATTCTTGGAACCCTCTTCAATCTTCGTATCAGCTACATTACTGATGGTCGTATCTTCACGGAGCGTGATGGTCTTGCCGTTATCACTATCAATATCACCATCATAGTTAACAGCGTTCTTTGTCGCAGCCTGCAGCTGGTCCTCCGTCGCGGCCTGACCGGATGTAATGTTCTCAGCGTCCCAAGTCGTATTAGTCAATCCGCCAATCGTGCCCCTGTTGTCCTTATTGATAGTCACACCACCAGCAGTAACAGAATCAACGGTGATGTCCTTATTGAGGGAAATGGCAATACCATGGTCGCTGGCCGTGGTTGTGATATTCTTCTTATCGCCGTTGATGTTGAGAGTTTTACCGGGTTTGACAGAAGCTGCAACATCTGTATTATCCGCAGCAAATGTAGTCGGTTTTGTATCTGCCGTAATGACCAGTTCTTTCCCATTCGATGGATTATCCGTGCTGCCCGGATTTTCTGTATTGCCCGAATTACTCGGATTAGCAGGAGGAGTTACCGGAGTATCTGTCGTAGAACCGGACGTATTTCCACCATCTCCTGGTTTTTCCGGATCCACTTTGACATCATCAGTAGGCGTAGAACCGCCCTTGATATTGGCACTGATTGTATATACGCCATCTTTCTTAACGATGGAAATACCATCACCGGCTACAAAATTCATGGCAGGGCCTATTTTCTCTGCTACGGCCTTGAGCTGGGCCACGTTGACTGCGTCGGTATCATTGGATCCAGCGGCCAGATTGGTAATTTGGCGGGTGTGAGTGCTATCACCGACAGACACAGCCGCCCAGGATGATTTCCATGCTATATCTTTGGACGTGCTTGCCGTTTTTGTCAGAAAATCATAACCAGCTATATCTTTATCGACATAAGCTGCAGAGCCGGCACCAAGGGCCACACCGCCTTTGACATTGGTCAGCGCATTATGGCCGATGGCCACGGCATCGGTTGCCGGATGCTCTGTATCTTCTACATATTTGCCACTACCATCATCTTTATAGCGATTCGTTACAATAGCCCCTTCACCGATGGCAACACCATATTCAGCACCACCGACAGCACTGTTGCCAATGGCTGTAGAATGATTTTTCCATGCATTGGCTTTTGAGCCGAGGGCTATAGCATTCTGGCCGGCACCTGTATCCTTGCCGAATGCAATACCTTCCTGTCCCCAGGCATTGGCTGCCGTACCGAAAGCCATACTGTCAAGAGCTACAGCCTGTGCGTTCTTCACCGTACCATCCTGGTTCATTTCATAGCTGCCGATGACGATGCTGTTCTCACCTGTCGCACTGGCCGCCGTGCCGATAGCTGTACTGTTCATACCCGCCGCCAGGGCAGATTTTACATGCTGCTTTTCGTCTTTCTCATTTTTGTTCTGCTCCGTAACAGAAGCACCGATGGCTATGCCATTATCTCCCGACACATTGGCATTGGTTCCTAACGCTAACGCATTATTCCCAGCGGCGAGAGCAGAAGTACCTAAGGCAACGGAGTCTTCGTGGTTTGCATTGGCACTTACCCCTAAAGCCAGAGCGCGTTTATTGGAAGAGTTAGCCGACGTGCCGAAAGCAAAAGCATCTTCATTGTTGGCATTTGCATTCTTGCCGATTGCCACTGCCTGCTTGCCATTGGCAATAGCTGTATCACCGATACCGACTGCGCTTTCACCAGCCACATTGGCTTGGACGCCAATACCTACGGCACGATTACCCGATACATTGGTCGAAGCAAAATTGCTACTTGCATCATGTGAACCGATACCGACAGAATAATTACCATTGACATTGACGCCGCTGCCGATAGCAGAGGAAGCCTGTCCGGAGGCATTGGAATACGCACCAAGGGCCATGCGCTGACCTGTGCCTTCTTTGCTTGCACCGCTCGAAGTAGCTTGGGCCTGTGTACCAATGGCAATGTTATCTCTGCCACTGGAAGTAGCACTTGTACCCAATGCCAAGGCATTGTCTCCAACCGTGGCAGTAGCTTTATAACCAATGGCTACCCCTTTATCCGTACTGACACTAGCCTGGCTGCCCAGTGCATATCCGTCAACATTGGTTACCATGGCGTGATAGCCGATAGCTGTCCCATGGCTGGCATTGGTCAGTGTTCCCATACCGATGGCAATGCCACCTTCAGTGGGCTTATCTTTGGAGTAATCAGTGACAGCCGTCTTGTAGAATCCATCACTTGAACCAATGGCAATGGAATTCTTCGAATACGCTGCCACACCACTGCCGATGGCTACGGAATCATCACCGGTCGTATAGACGTCCTTGCCGAGAGCCATGCCGCGGTTCCCCCAGGCATTAGCATTGTGCCCGATAATCGTTGCATCCGTTGCCGTCGTATACTGCGGTTTATCGCTCTTATCCGAGGAACCGATGATAATCGAATCATTTGTATTGCTGACATAGCGATTATCACCGAAAACAATCGTCTTGGTTGTATTTGTAATATGGTTATTGTCACCAATAGTATACAGATGAGAAGCTCCAGTAATCGTGTTACCAAACCCATCAATCATATTATAATCTGAAATATTACTTTCAGTACCGGTTACCGTATTATTGACACCAAGGATTTGAGTTTTCTGTGTATAGTCGGCTACGTTACCACCACCGATAACAAGGGTAGCACCGCCACTTTTATTATCGTGTACAGCAGTCATCAATTTATCTTGTAAATTTTTTGCTGACACAGTATCACTTAAATCCAGCACATCCTTTCCCCAAAAATCATCCTTAGCATTGGTAATATCTGTTACCGAATTTGTAATTGTATTTCCTGCGCCAAAAATAAGAGAGCCATTGGAATTAAAAGTTCTATTGGCAGTACCAACAATGCTGTTGGCAATACCAGAATATATGCTGGAAGAAGTAGCCGATTCAATACTGTTCAATGAGCCGGTAATAGTAGCACCAAAATTTTGAGCCCCGTAATCAGAGGATCCACTGCCATTGTATTTCCCTGAGATAATAGAGTACGCTCCTGTTACAGAAGAGAAGGCACCTTGATTGAAGCTATTCGTTCCTAAGGTCGTAGCATTGATATTGATTCCATAATCTTTTGTTTTGACATAGCCTTTTGTTTTGCTGGTATCTTTTGTTTTGCTGGTATCAACAGTCTGATCTCCTATCAAGCCTCGATAGTTATGAGAACCAATCATGATACTGCCAGTTCGTGCATAAGTATTATCTCCAAGAGCAATACTTCCCGCTACGTTTTCAGGCTTATCCGGAATCTGTAAAGTACCCCAAAAATTTCCACTCTTATAATTTGTTTGTCCCAAGGAAAATAAGGATTCCTGATATCCAGTCATATTCTCAATCGTAGCATTTTTACCAATGGCAATGCTGCCGCCCTGGCTGGCATAGTTGTTGATATTGGCTCCATCACCAACCACAATATCGCCCGTAGCATCGCTGGCTCCGTTAGAATAGGAAATTACGGCATCTTTACCAATAGCAACATTTTCTGCTTTTGGTGCATTACTGCCAGTTCCAATTGCAACGCCATCGCCTCCTCCTGGCGTAGTATCTGCCGCCATCACCGGCAAATAGGTTAATCCGCCAAAAGTCAGCAGACTGGCAACGGCAGCTGCTGCAGCCGCCTTACCTAAATACCCCCCCCCCGTGAACATTCGAGCTTATTTGTTCACTCTTACTGGACGATTTGTGTTGGCCTTTGGCTAATTCCGATACGACGACATAGCACCGTCTGGCTTTACTCCAGATGACCTTATACGTTCGATTCATAAAAAAACAGCCCCTTTCTTTGTATTATATGCATTTTATACATCTAACAAACCAACATACTTGTAACAAAACTGTTATCTTATTATAGCATACAAAGCCACAAAATAAAGCTGTATATAGTCATCTATAAGCACCCACTAAGCCGTTGAACCATATTTAATAATTACTATTTTAATATATTATAAATACAATTAATAGTAAAAATATGTATATAGTGAAACAAAAATTTTCTGCGATTTTTTTGTAAGATAAGGGGCCTGACGGCCCCGCTGGTCGCAGACCGCAGTTCGCAGGCCGCCTCGGACTCAGATGCCGCTACGCGGCAACAAGTTCAGAATGACGACATCGTCTCGAGTAACCCTCGGCTCGTGAAAAACGCCCCGTCCGGGGCCTTCGTAGGGGCGCCACGTGCCTTTTCAGCCCGTCAGGTCATGACTGCAAGGAATGGCAAGACGGTTGCTGAAACGGACCGCCGTAGAGGGGGCGCCCGCCGCGAATCCTGTATATACCGGATACACGATAGGTGCTCGTGGTTCGTAAAAGCCTGCCATTATACTCGAATGGGATGTGATGAAATCTCTCTGGCGGGCTGCCCACTAGGACAGCCCCTACAAATGTGGCATACAGCCACATAAAATTTTATCGCCTGTATGCGATACCGTAGGGGACGTCCCGAAGGGCGTACCGCCGCGACTTGTGTGAATAGCCGATGCCATGACAGATGCTCGTGGCTCGTAAAAGCCTGCTATTATACTTGAATGGGATGTGATGAAATCTCGCAACGGACCGCACAAGGCTCCCTTTATAGGGGAGCTGGCCGCCAAAGGCGGTCTGAGAGGTTAAAAGTCGACCCCTACGAATGCCCCGATTGGGGTTATTTTTACGACCTGCTACCTGCGACCAGCGAACTTCGTTTATTTCCGGCATAGCCGCATCTGAATCCGAAGAACGCAAAACGGCGCTGTCTTATATGACAACGCCGTCATAAATGATTACCCTCTTATTTCAAATGATATTCCCGCAGCAATTGTTCCTGGTATTCATCATCCCGCAATATGCGGTCAACATCTTCTTTCCTGCCTTCCTGTATCAGTTTCTGAATCAAGGAACTTAAAGCCTTTCTCCCCTCTTTATCACCGCGTTCCTGTCCAAGTCTCTCTCCGATCTCCCTACCGCGTAATTCTCCGCGTTTTTCTCCACGCCGTTCAATGCCTTCGCTCAAGTTACACATTTCTGCCACTCTCTTCTCCAAACGAAACATTACTATTTTCTGCTGCGATTTTGCGAATCTGATTTTCTGTCAATTCTGTATAACGAACAATTTCATGAATAGGTTTATGATCTTTTAACATTTTAAGCGCCAAATCATGCTGCATTGCTTCACGGCCTTCTTTGATGCCTTCTTTTCGTTCTTCTTGCATTTTCATGGCATATGTCATATATCTCACCCTTTCTTCTTCTAATTTTTTCACTCTTTTAATTTCCTGATCGATTTCTTGCACAAAAGCATCATTACTGAGAATCCCGTTAACATATTCCAAGAACCGTTTAACATCGGGTGCCACATCGTTAGCCGTTCCCACAGAACTAAGAAAAATCTTGGTCGCACCGTCCCGTAGTTCTAAACTTGTATCCTCCAAGCACACATTGCGGAATGTATAGATATGGCGGCCTTTATCAAATGGCTCAAAGGGACAAATGAAAATAATATAACTGGGATTGAGTTCATCATAATCAGCCCCTTCTTCCAATAATCCCATATCAATCATGGACTGGTAATATCGAGTTCGTAAATAGAGCCCGTCATCCGACGGTTTACGAACCTGCATTTCGATATCATACACAGTTCCCTTATCATCGGCTACGTAAACGTCGAGGCGGATTCCCTTGCCTTCATATTGGAATTTCATCGTCTTCTCATCATCACTATAACGAATATCACGGATAGGAACATGCAGAATCTTTTCCAACATGCGTTTACAAATCGGCTTCCGCCGCATAACCAATTTGAACATGTAATCATCTTGAATCGTCAGGTCCTGCCAAGGTTTGATGGTATAACTCATGGTATCCGTCCTTTCTATATTATAACATGATACAAAAAATAACGAAAAATTTTACGATTCCATCATACACCACAAAACAGGGCCAAATAGAAATTTTAATCGTTTTTTAATCGAATTTTCGAATATTTAAGGAACCGTTAATGTAGATTGGGGCCTATCGGCCGGGCGAAAAGCCGTTCATCGAATTTCGGGGCCGACGGCCCCGCCGGTCGCAGTTCGCAGGCCGCCAGTCGCCTCGGAGTCAGATGCCGCTACGCGGCAACAAGTTCAGAACGACGACAGCGCCTCGAGCAACCCTCGGCTCGTGGGAAAAATCGTGGTTCGTAGCTCGTGATTCGTGTTTCGTAAAAAGCCTACCATTATACTCGGATGGGCTGTGATGAAATCTCTCTGGCGGGCTGCCCACTGGGACAGCCCCTACAAATGCGGCATACAGCCACATAAAATTTTATCGCCTGTATGCGATACCGTAGGGGACGTCCCGAAGGGCGTACCGCCGCGACTTGTGTGAATAGCCGATGCCATGACAGATGCTCGTGGCTCGTAAAAGCCTGCTATTATACTTGAATGGGATGTGATGAAATCTCGCAACGGACCGCACAAGGCTCCCTTTATAGGGGAGCTGGCCGCCAAAGGCGGTCTGAGAGGTTAAAGGTCGGCCCCTACGAATGCCCCGATTGGGGCTATTTTTGCAGTCTGCTACCTGCGACCAGCGCGCTTCGTTTATTTCATGAATTTATCACGGCATAGCCGCAGCTGAATCCGAGGAAAGCAAAAAGAGGCTGTCGCATTAAGATAGCCTCTTTTTGAGTATTAAGTTTGCAGTTTTTAGTTTTTAGTGAATGGTTTTAAATTTAAAGCTATTTTCTACAAACTACAAGCTTCGTACTACAAACTTTAAAGAGAAAGGGGCTTCGCATGATGGCAGAAACCTTCGTGCGACAGCCCTTTTCCATAATAAGCCTCAGCCGAAGACTTCAAAGATGACGATGAACAAGGCCATCAGTCCCAGGCCCAATCCCAGGGAATAGGCACAGAGTTTCTTTTCGATGGGCTGCAAGGGGAAATATTCGTCTGCATCCCGTTCGAGCTGGCCCGTATGGGTCGCAGCGTCTGTCGGGGTTACGGTTTGGTTGTAGTAATATTCGTCAGCCGTCGATGCAGCAGAAGTGATTCGCGATGCCATAGCAATCAATCCTTTCTATGATGAAGTTATAATGTCGGCGGAACAATGCCGTGATAGAAGATATAAGAAATGAACAGGCCGACCCAGATGATGAAGCCGACGAGGGCTACGGCATAGACGCCGATGACACGACCCAGGCCGGATTTCCAGAGCTTGCGTACATTCGTGACCAGGCCGATAGAGAAGAAGCAGAGGCCAAAGAAGACGGCCCGCAGGAGGTTAGCCTGCCCGGCGCCGGCTTTCGCCGCGTCGACGATGCCCGGCTGCAGCCAGCCAGCTGCAAAAATGACGACCAGAGCCAGGACGAAGCCGATGATGAATTTCGGGAAGCGTTCCCAGATTTCCCGTTTGGAAACCTTGCCAGCCCCGGACGCGACGGCTGCCCGCGGGTCATTGAGATGGTAAATGGACTAGACGATAGCCAAGATGAAGGACCAGACGCCGATGAAAACGTCGATGAAGACCTTGGACGTCGTCGCAGCCATGAGGATCCAGCCTTCCTGGTAATTGACGCCGAATTGCTGGAGCGCACTGTTGCGGATGAGCGTATCCGCGATTGCCCCGGATGCGACGGCACCGCCATCACTCTTGACGACCAGACCCAGCCAGGACCCGGCGACCATCGGTTCACTGGGCAGGAAATAAGCGGCTGCAAAGGGCAGGATGAGCAATTCTACGGCAACGAAGACGATGATGACCGATGCCAGGATAGTCGGGATAATCTGGCGCGCCTTGATGGCACTGCCCGTAGCAATCGCTGCGGCGACACTACAGATGGAAATGCCCAACGCCATGGGAGCTGCCCATTCCGGCGTGAATTTAAAGAATTTCCGGGCCACGAAATAGACGATAGGCCAGTAAATCAGGTAGGCTTCGACGACGGCGCACATGCCGCGGACGATGACCGTACCGGCCAGCCCCAGGGCACTGATGGCCTGGATGCCGATATTCATGCCCAAAATGACGATGCCCGTCTTGATGTACCATTCCGGTTTGGCAGCATCAGATAAGAAACGCGTTACTTTCGGGAAAAAGTTACCGATGACCAGCCCGGCCAGCAGGGCAATGACAAAACCCAATTCGCCAAGGCTCAGGGACCAGCCGATGTTAAAAGCTTCCCGCTTATTCGGCGTCGCTGCCAGATAAGCATAATTGCCGATGACCGTCGCCGCCATGGTAATCCAGTAAATCACGGTATAACCGGCGACGAATTTCTTGACCTTCGTCCCCATGAAATACGCACCGATAGACGTTACGACCAGGGTAAATACATACGTCGCCACTAACGACCCGATACTGCCGAGCCAGGCAAACCCTTTCGACCCCGGCCCGACCGCCTTGGACGGGTCGATCCAGACACCGAACTTAGCAGCCCAGCCGAGCAAATTGACGTGCCAGATCTGTCCGGCACCGAGGACGACGATAAATAATCCGAGCCATACGGCCCACCAGTCTTCGCTTCGCAACAGGCCCGACCGGTTGACGGCCTGTGCAGATACTTCGTTACTCATACGAACACCCCTTTTACAAAATAAATAAAGACGTGCCGATGACAAAGCCATAAAAAAAGCGCGCCATCAGCTACAGATGACGCGCAAAATCCCTTCCATTTCTCGCTCATCTGCCGGGAAAACTCCCACTGGAATTGGCACCTTCCGTCCCCACGGAGGTTGCCGCAGCATCATAGGGCCAGTCCCTCAACTGCTCTGGATGATTGATATTCATTCATCAAACATATAAAATGTTTACCCAAATAGCACACTATTAGGTATGTTCTGTCAATACTTTCATTTGAAAATAAAGTATAACATGATTAGCAACGACGCGAAATCCGATTGAATTCTGGCTTCTTCTAAGATTACTGGACATCATTGCTCTCAGGGGGAAATTGTGAGATAATCGATTGAGAATATGTTTTTTATCGCTGTACTTCAATTTGCAAGGAGATTAATATGGAACCTGCTGTTTGTTCAACGAATCAGAACCCGTTCCCGGCCATGTTTGAGGACTTGCCATGCTGCTTTTACATCGTGCAGGCACAGGAACCTTTTTCACTGCTTTATGCCAATAGCGAAACGCTGCGGCTGTTCGACTGCCGGAATTTGGAGGAATTCCGTCACCATATCTGCAATGACGGCCGCAATGTAGTCGCCATCGATGACCAACCCCGATTCATTGAAGAATTTCAACGAGAACTGACAGAAAGACAAGGTCATTTCGCCCATGTCCCAGCCCATTTGTTCACGCGGGAAAACCGCATCCGCTATGCGGACATATCCGGCCGCAAGGTGGATACGGGAATCTGGGGAGAAGTAATTTACTGCACCCTCCAGGAAATTGACATTCCTCAGAAAGGGCAGCGGATAGACCGGGATATCCGAGACTATGTCACCCAGCATCTAGACGAAGCCCTGGAGAACCACTGGATTCAAGTGTACTATCAGCCAATCATTCGTACCTTGACTGGAAAACTATGCGGCATGGAATCCCTGGCCCGCTGGGTGGATCCACAAGTCGGCTTTCTGTCTCCGGCTTCCTTTGTCCCCATTCTGGAACAGGTCCGTCTCATCCATCGTCTGGACACGTATGTACTGGAAGAAGTCTGCCGGATGCTGCGTCAGCGGATGGACGGGAATCTGCCCATTACGCCGATCTCTTTCAACCTGTCCAAGTATGATTTTGACAATATGGATGTCTTCGCCGTCGTAGAAACTATCCGGAAAAAGTATAGCCTGCCCCGTGATTTCCTCCATATAGAGATCACAGAAAGCGTACTGGCACAGAACGCCCAAGAAGTACACCAGACCATCGGCCGCTTGCGAAAAGAAGGCTATGAAGTCTGGCTGGATGACTTCGGCAGCGGTTATTCCTCATTGAATGTATTGAAGGACTACCGGCTAGACCTGATTAAGCTAGATATGGGCTTTCTCCGTAACTTTACGGAAGTATCCCGGAGCATTGTATCTTCTGTCATCATCATGGCCAAACGGCTGGGAATCAAGACCTTGGTAGAAGGGGTTGAAACCAAAGAACAGGCCGATTATCTGGCTTCTATTGGCTGTGGCCGTCAGCAGGGCTACTATTATGGCAAACCACAGCCTTTGGCCGGCGTCTTAGCCCATATGGAAGCAGAAGGCCGTACTACAGAACCCCGGAAATGGTTCCATTTCTACGATATGGCCAGTATGTCCATCCACCAGACGGACCGGACCAGTGCCCTTTACGATATGGACGAAACAGGGCATATTCACTTTATCTATACGAACCAGGCCTATCGGGAAGAAATCCGGAAAATGGGCTACAGTCTCGAAAACATCGAAAAGAACATAAATCAGCCGAAAAAACCGGAAGCTGTCCGTACTTTCTGCACTTATATCGAATTGTCACGGAAAAGCCACCAGCTAGAAACCTACTATTATATCGACGGTGGAGACTATATAAGTGTCCGTGTCCGGGTAATCTGTGAAATGAACCGCCATCTACTGATTCATTCGGAGTTCCAGAACATTTCCCAAAGCAATTCCCGTCTCCAGCAGAACAAACTAGACGTAAATCTCCGATATTTATACGATTTATTTGAAGATGTATACCTGGTATCCCCTCAGGAAGATACGATAGAACATCTTTACGCCAACAATAACAGCAGCCATTCTCTATTCCAGGGAAAGTCCCAGGGCCTTCAGGAAACACTCCAGCAATTTACCCAGCAGCGGGTCTACGAAGAAGACCGGGCCAACTACCTGGCCTTTGCCGACCTGGACACCCTGAATCAGCGAATCAGCCAGAACCCTTCAGGAAATATTTCCTGCTTTTTCCGTTCCCAAGATAACCATGGCAACTACAAATGGCGGGAATGCATGGCCGTACCGTTGTACAACGTCCAGCATCCTCTTTTGCTGGTAGCAACCCGGACAATTGACAACCCGGTAACGGTAACGGCCGTTTCCCGCGGGACTGCCGATTCTCTCCCGGCCCTGCTGTGGGCCAATTTCAAAAAAAATACCCGCCTCAATTATTTCTGGAAAGACAAGGAGCGCCGCTTCTTGGGAGCCAGCCAGTCATTTCTCCGTCACTACGGCTTCCAGTCAGAAAAAGAAATCATTGGCAAAACCGATGAGGACATGAACTGGCATATAGATAATGGCCCTTACCGAAATGATGAATTGGATGTGCTGCACCAGGGAAAGACAATCGAAAATGCGTCAGGCGAATGTATTGTAAAAGGTATCCTCCACCACATTACCTGCTACAAATGGCCTATTTACCAGGATGGCCAGATTATCGGCTTGATGGGGATTTTCTTTGATGCCGATCAACTCTATCACGAACTCCGCAAAAAACTGTCTGATCCTTTTACCGACCCCATTTCTGGCCTGCAAAACCGTCAAGGCTTCCTGAACGATTTAATCACCTGTCAGGAAACATGGGATATAGATCAGCAGCCTTATTGCCTAATCATGCTGGAAAGCCGTTTTGACGAATACATGAAAAAATCCTATGAACTACCGCTCCTGCGCAAACTAATCTGTCAAGAAAGCCAGATTATCCAGGAAATGGCCGGAACCGATTCTACCATCTCCCGGGTCTTCAATTCCACCTTTACCATCCTGCGCCGGGAAAAGACCCCAGAAGAATCAGAAGCCCTGGCCCGGAAAATCCAGCGCCGCCTCCAGGACATCCACCAAGTAGACGGCAACCCGGTCACCATTACCTTCCACTGGAGCATCGTCCATTCCACGGATTCCCTGCTAAGAAAAGATTCTAGCAAAAAAGTCCGCCGCTTCTACCGCCTGGCGATGAAACGATTGAGAAACGGAGATAGATAAGCCGGTGAATGGTGATTCCATTCATCGCCTGGCTGCGGTTCCGTAGGGGCCGTCCTGATAGGAGCCCTCTGAAAAATCAACTATTTACATTATACCATACTCATTCTCTGGCAGGATTGAGAATAATGCCACTTTCCAGCTTAATCCATTTCTGGCCCGAAATCCCAAAAGCCGGTCCCCGTTTCTGGGTCATATTTCCGCCGAATCCGTCCTTCTATAACGGGGCGCAATTCGATTTCTGCCGTGTACAGTACCTCTATCGATTTGATGTGCCCTGCCGCAACGTGATGTTCCCCATCCTGTTTATAAGAAAAAGCAGCGTGAGTATGATGAAAATAAGTTCCATCATCATCGCTGACGATATTGCCTGTCAACGAAACCAGCTCCAGCATCCCCTTCAGCTCTTGGACTTCAAAACTGCCCGTTTCTGGGATGAACGTCTGTATTTCTGCCGAACGGCACCCGCCGATGCCCGAAAAAATGGCCGATGCAATCTGTTCTTTCTGACAGATTCCCAGAATCGTGCTGATGATTTCATCCCCCTTATCCATCCGGATATAATAAGTTTCACCAAATTTGCGATAATCCATACGTCATTCCTCCTGTAACATCATAACCTACTGCCACTGTAAGACCAGAATCAGAAAAGAGACTTGTTAGTTCGTTTGTAGAGTACCCTCTCTATTGATTCATATAGGCTGTAATCGAAACGATTTTACCATTCTCCACACCAAAGCTCAATCCACACATTCCCGAAGGATGAGTGAAAATAAGTAATTTCTTCATAATAACGCCCTTCCCGTTTCACAAGCGCTTACAATTTTCCAAGAGTCTTCAACGCATAGAAACCACAGCTAGCCAATTGTTCCATGTGAGATTGTTGTTGCAAGCCGAATTCCCATTGATGCCACTGGTCTTCGCTTTCAAGTTTCCAAAAACCTAAGTCCGAATGAGGCCTATTATCATAAACAAAAGTATACGCCGTGCCGTCATCATCAATAACGTTGATTGCTGAACGGCTATAGGATTGAACCATCCCAAGATTAACAGCAGAGCTTTCATCTGCATAAAAGGCAACCACTGTATTTCCTATCAATAAAGTTCCAGTAAGTAGCAACATACTTACAATTCGTTTCATCATATGCCTCATTCTCCTTAAAAAGACTTACCTCTCAATCTCAATATATGCTATATAGATTCTACAAAAAACTTATAAAGTCCTGCAAAGGAAGTTTATAAATTCAAAATTAATGACACATCATGTGATTCGTAAAGGCTTACCATTATATCAGAATAGGCTATGGTGGAATCTCACAGCGGGCCGCCCTGTTCGGGTCGGCCCCTACGCACAAGGCCAGAGGCCGTGTATATTTTATAGCCAGTGGACAGTAATCATTTTTCATCGCCTGGCTGCGATTCTGTAGGGGCCATCCTGATAAAGGCGGACAGCCACAACTGTCCGTTTTGGCAACCGTCAGGCGCCTTCTTATGGTCGGCGCCTGACGGGCCAAAAAGGCCGCATGAATTTTGTGCATAGCCGGAATTTATGACGAGTGGCACATATTCGTAATACGATTTGAGTATCTCGCGGCGAAGCCGCATATGAGTCCGACTCCACAACTGTACAGTAAAGGCTAACTGCCTAAATCATCACATAGTATCCGCTTGACGAAGATAAATAAATGACGTTATAATAGACATGAAAAGAGGTCCTGCCGATAGACGGTTGGCCCCGATAAGTCAACAAAAATAGTCGCTTAAGATGGGGGTCTCTGGCGGCTATTTTTGTGTTTTATTTGAACTCTGACCTAGGGCATAACCAATTGCAAATGCGGCCATACCGAAAGATAGTATACTGATAAACAGATCCACCGTTAAAGTCATTGTCCTCCCCTCCTTTCCATTTGGATTGGAGGGGCACACAAAGTCCCTCCGGGAAAAGCAAGGGACCAACCGCCTACCGTTTTAGGCAAAACCTCGGATTCAGTATATCACAGGCAGACATTGCCGTCTACTTGAAAAATTCAATCATCAAAAATCTAGTATAACAGGCGCTGTCACGCGAAGACAGCGCCTGTTTGCTTTGTCCATTTCAAATTCATAAAGACCTGCCATTATATCAGAACAGGCTATGTTTAAATCTCACAGCAGGCGCCCTGTTCGGATTGCCCCTACGCACAAGGCCGTTGGCCGTGTATATTTTTACATTGCAAATCTACGTGTATTTTGTAACCATTTTTGTTTCATATGTATAAAAATGCATATTTTTTGTTCGAGAAATTTGGCAAAAATAGGCCCTAAAAAAAGTTTTTTAAAATTTTTTGGTACACTTTGGGAACTTTTGAAAAAAAGAAAGCCTCACAAACGGCTTGGTTAAGCGATTTGTGAGGCAATTTGCAACTATTCCCATTCAATCGTTGCGGGTGGTTTACTGGTGATGTCGTACACGATGCGGTTGATGTGGTCTACTTCGTTTACGATGCGGCTGGAAATTTTATCGAGGACGTCGTATGGGATACGCGCCCAGTCAGCCGTCATGAAGTCGGTCGTGGTGACGCCGCGCAGGGCCAGGGTGTAGTCATAGGTACGGAAGTCGCCCATGACGCCGACAGAGCGGTTATTGGTCAGGACGGCGAAGTACTGGTTGATATCGCGCTGCATGCCGGCATTGGCGATTTCTTCGCGGAAGATGGCATCAGCATCGCGGAGGATGGCCAGTTTTTCTTTGGTGATTTCACCCATGACGCGGATAGCCAGGCCCGGTCCCGGGAAAGGCTGGCGCCATACGAGGTATTCCGGCAGGCCCAGTTCGGCACCGAGTTCGCGTACTTCGTCTTTGAAGAGGTTGCGGAGCGGTTCGATGAGGCCTTTGAAATCGACGACAGCCGGAAGGCCGCCTACGTTGTGATGGCTCTTGATGACGGCTGCATCGCCGGCACCGGATTCGATGACGTCAGGATAAATGGTCCCCTGGGCCAGGAAATCGACGGAACCGATTTTACGGCCTTCATCTTCAAAGACGCGGATGAATTCTTCGCCGATGATTTTCCGTTTCCGTTCAGGGTCGCTGACGCCTTCGAGTTTCTTCAGGAAGCGTTCCGACGCATCGACGCGGATGAAGTTCATGCCGCTGTCCTTGAAGGCTGCTTCGACTTCGTCGCCTTCGTTCTTGCGGAGCAGGCCGTGGTCGACGAAGATACAGGTCAGCTGGCTGCCGACGGCTTTGGAGATGAGGGCTGCTGCGACAGAGCTGTCGACGCCGCCGGAAAGGGCCAGGACGACTTTGCCGTCGCCGACGGTTTCTTTGATATTGGCAATAGCCGTCTTGGCATAGTTGGCCATGGTCCACGAACCGGTGCAGCCGCAGACTTCAAAGAGGAAGTTATGGAGCATTTCCTTGCCGTGTTCCGTATGGAGCACTTCCGGATGGTACTGCATGGCATAGAGCTTCTTAGCCGGGTTCTGCATGGCAGCGACCGGGCAGTTGGCCGTGTGGGCTACGATTTCAAAGCCTTCCGGGATGGAAGCGACGTAGTCCTGATGGCTCATCCAGACGATTTCTTTTTCCTGCAGGCCTTTGAACAAAGGCGAAGCCGTATTGACATCGATTTCGGTCTTGCCGAATTCGCGCATGTCAGCGTGTTTGACTTCGCCGCCTAAGGTCTGGGCCATAAACTGCATGCCATAGCAGAGGCCGAGGACGGGGATGCCGAGATGGAAGACTTCTTCTTCGATCTTCGGCGCATTATCTTCATAGACGCTGCCAGGACCACCGGTAAAGATGATGCCCTGGGGCTGAAGTTCTTTAATCTTTGCAACTGCTTTGTGATACGGGTATACTTCACAGTATACGTGGTTCTCACGGACGCGCCGTGCAATGAGCTGGTTATACTGACCACCAAAATCGACAACGATGACGAGTTCTTTGGTATCCATTAAGTGCCTCCTCGTGAAATACTTTCTGCGGCAGCGGCCGCTGCCTAAATCATTCGATTATAATATTATAGCACACGAGGCAGGGAGTGACTAGTCACAAAGGTCTAATACTTCCATTCCCGATACAAATCTTTGAGGATGCAGGCCCGGGTAATCATGCCGACGACGCGCTTGTTGTCCACGACAGGAAGAACCTTCAAATGTTCCAGGATCATGACGGCTGCGACCTGTTCGACATCGGCCTTGGGCGTCGCGATCATGACGTTCTTGGTCATCAATTTTTCGCAGGGCTGATCCAGGAGGTTCTTGAATTCCTTGGCGTATTTGCCGACGCGGCTGGTATAAATCTTGGTGCCGATGAAGGGCAGGCGCGGAATGTGCGGCTTCGAGCTGCGGTACATGAGGTCGGCGCTGGAAATGAGGCCGATGAGGTGGTCTTCTTCATCGACGACGGGCACAGCCAGCAGGCGATGCTTGATGAAGATGCGGAAGACGTCGCGGATGGGAATATCCGGTGTCACCGAGACGAAAACCTTTTCCATGACATCTTTGACGCGGACGACAGGGCGTTCCGCTTCCTTGTCTTCGCCCGGTCCCGGACCTTTATTGATGTTTTCAGCCATTGTCTATCCCCCCTTTTCCCTAGTCGTCGCCGTATTCACGGTACAATTCATCGAGGATGTTGCCGCGGGTGACGATGCCGACGATGTGTTTTTCTTTGACAATAGGAATGACCTTCAGATGTTCGGCCACCATGACGCCGGCGATCTGTTCGACTTCCGCATCCGGTGCGGCAATGATGACGTCTTTGGTCATCATATCTTTCGCCGTGCAGGCCATGAGTTTCTTGAACCCCTTGTCGTATTCGCTGATGCCGTTATAATAAATGCTGGCTCCCAAAAGATTGACATAGTGAGGGACATGAGGTTTGACCTTCTTGTAGAGTAAATCCGCATCGGTGACGATACCGGCGAGCTCATCTTTTTCATTGATGATGGGAATGGCCGTAATGTGGTTCTTGACGAACATGTTGACCAAATCAAAGACCGACGTTTCCGGCGTTGCCGTAACGAAATTCTTTTCCATAATATCCGATGCCGTACGTTTAGACATAGTTATCACTCCTTTTCCTTATATTATAAGTATTAGACATGAGACCCCCGATTTCCTGCTTGGGAGGTAAAAAAAGCGCTGTCGCATGAAGACAGCGCTTTTTTACGTTGGTCGTAGGTCGTTCATCGTTTGTCGTACGGGATGAAAAATATCAACCTATCACGATGAACGATGAACTACGAACGAAAAAATTTTAAGTCTAAAGGATTTTGCATGATAGCAGAAGCCTTCATGCGACAGTCCCTTTTAGTTGTTAGTGGTTAGCGGATGGTTTTAAATTTAAGGCACAGCGGGCCGCCCTACGAACAACGAGCCACAAATCACGCGCCACTAAATCCAGCTTATTTCCCGCAATAGGCGATGACTTCGACTTCTACGAAGACGTCTTTCGGGAGGCGGCTGATTTCGACGCACGAACGGGCCGGCAGGTTCTTCTGGAAGTATTTGCCATAGACTTCGTTGACGGCGCCGAAGAAGTTGATGTCCGTCAGGTAAACCGTCGTCTTGACGACATCATCGTAAGAGAGGCCGGCTTCTTCGAGGATAGCGCCGACGTTCTTCATGCACTGTTCAGCCTGTTCGACGACACCGCCGGAAACAATCTTGCCTTTTTCCGGGTTGATGGCAATCTGACCGGATGCGAAGAGGAAATCACCGGCTTTGATAGCCTGGGAATACGGGCCTACTGCGCCCGGAGCTTTAGTCGTGCTGATAACATTAACTGCCATGATAGATGCATCTCCTTAATTTTAATCTAACTGTATTATACATCGCAGGCCCAGGGAAAGCCATAGACCTGCGACAGATAATCACGATTCCGATTCAGTTTTGGCGACCGTCGCCGCATCTCTTCCAGCCCCTTCGATGAGGTGCCCTTCTTTATCGTACTGTTTCTTGTTCAGGCCACAGGCGAACCAGGCGATGATGACGGCGGCGATGTAGACCCACGACGAGAAGATGGACATGCGCGTATCAAGATTGTAGATCATGCCGATGGTGACGAGAATCAGGAAGATGATGCAGAAGTAATTGGAATAAGGATAGAGCGGCGATTTGAAAGGATGTTTCGCCATGACTTCCGGTCCCCAGGCCTTGCGGAAATTTTTCTGGGCATAGGCCAGGACGAACCAGGCGACCATGCCCGGAAAAACGGAGGCACTGTATAAATAGAGGAACAATTTGGAGTCCGGAATGAGATAGTTAAGGATGACGCCGATAGCCAGGACAACGATGGTGACGGCAATACTGTTGCGCGGCACGCCGGTCGGTGACAATTTGGCGAAAATCTTCGGCGCCTGGCCGTTCTGGGCCAGCGTATAGAGCATACGGCCTGAGCTGTACATGCCGCTGTTGCAGCCGGACAGGGCCGCCGTGAGGACGACGAAGTTGATAATGCCTGCCGCTGCCGAGATGCCGACTTTGGCAAAGGTCATGACGAAGGGACTGCCGATATAGCTGACTTCATTCCAGGGATAGATACAGAGGATGATGAAAATCGAGCCGATGTAGAAGATGAGGATACGCCAGACGATATTGTTGACGGCCTTCTTCAAAGTATGTTTCGGGTCCTGGGCTTCGCCGGCCGTGATGCCGATGAGTTCGACGCCCTGGAAGGACGCGGCGACGACGCACATGGCCGCCAGCATACCGCCCCAGCCGTTAGGCATGAAGCCGCCGTTGACCCAGAGGTTGCTGATGCCGACGGGGACGCCGCCGTTGCCGAAGCCAAAGAGGATGACCGCCGCCCCGACGATGAGCATGACGATGATGGTGACGACTTTGATCAGGGCGAACCAGAATTCAAATTCGCCGTAATATTTAACGGCCGCCATATTCGCCGCAGCGACGATGGCCATGCCGGCCAGGGCCGATATCCATTGCGGCAGCAATGGGAACCAGTAGTGGACATAGATGCCGACGGCTGTGATTTCCGACAGGCCGACGACGACCCACAAGAACCAATAGGAGCAGGCAGTGAGGTAGCCGACGAAAGGACTGATGTACTTATGCCCATACGTGGCAAAGGAGCCCGTAACCGGTTCCTGATAAAGCATTTCCCCCATGATGCGCATGATGAAAAACATGACGACGCCCGTTACGGCATAACAGAGCAATACCGACGGTCCCGCCATCTGAATGGTGTTGGCCGACCCCATGAACAAGCCGACACCAATCGTCCCCCCAAGAGCGATCATCTCTACGTGACGCGGCTTCAGGCCGCGTTCCATTTTCTGCTGTTCCATGATCAGGCCTCCACTACTTCAAGGTAACAAAATAATGATGGTCTTTGAGCATGGTCATCAATTTTTCAACGTGTTTTTCGTTAGCCGTTTCCAGTTCCAGTGAAACAGCGGTCATGCCCATGTCGATGCCGTGCTGGCTGCGTTCATGGGTGATGGAAAGGACGTTAGCATTGGTGCCGGCAATAAGGGTCAGGAGCTTGACCAGTTCGCCCGGTACGTCGGGGATGACGGTCTGGAAGAAGATCTTGCGCTGGGACTTGATCAGGCCCTGGTTGATGACGCGGGTCATATTATTGACGTCGATGTTGCCGCCGCTGACGAGGGCTGCGACTTTCTTGTTGCGGATGCCGGAAATCTTGCCGCTCATGAGGGCTGCTACCGGTACGGCACCGGCCCCTTCGGCAACGGTCTTGCCCCGTTCGAGGAGAAGCAGGATAGCGCTGGCGATTTCCGATTCATCGACGGTGACGATTTCATCGACGTATTTCTTGCAGATATCAAAGGTCAGGTCGCCCGGTGTCTTGACGGCGATGCCATCGGCCAGGGTAGCCTTGCCGTTGTAGGTGATGACCTGCCCCTTTTCGACGGATTCCTTCATGGACGGCATGTTTTCCGTCTGGACGCCGATGACTTTAATCTTCGGGTTGACGCTCTTGGCTGCTACGGCCAGGCCGGAAATGAGGCCGCCGCCGCCAATCGGTGCGACGATGGCGTCGACTTCAGGCAGCTGTTCGATGATTTCCAGGGCAATCGTCCCCTGGCCGGCGATGACTTGCGGGTCATTGAAGGGATGGACGAAGGTGTAGCCGTGTTCCGTCGTCAATTCAACGGCTTTGGCAGCGGCTTCGTCAAAGAAGTCCCCGTAGAGGACGACGTTGGCGCCGTAGCCGCGGGTTGCCGTAATCTTGCTCAAGGGAGCGTGTTTCGGCATGCAGATGACGGACTGGCAGCCGTATTCGCTGGCTGCCAGGGCAACGCCCTGGGCATGGTTGCCGGCCGAAGCGGCGATGACGCCTTTTTCCCGTTCTTCCGGTGTCAGGGATGCGACTTTGTTATAGGCACCGCGCAATTTAAAGGAGCCTGTCCGCTGGAGGTTTTCCAGCTTCAAATAGACTTCGCAGCCAGCCAGATCGCTGACGGAATTGCTGTACGACAAGCCTGTCTTCTGGGCGACGCCCTTCAAGCGTTCCTGGGCATCTTTGATCATTTGTAAGGTTACTTTTTCTTCACTCATGGTATGTGCTGCTAAATAGCAGCGTCCCTCCTTCGTTAGTTAGAATAAATACGGTTTGCTTATGCCTTTACTATACGCTTTTATCTGTCCATTGTCAATAGAGCATTTGTGTATTTGTCCATTATAAAGAGACTCATGTTTACTGAACCAGAAACCATCATTGCTTATTTTGCATAAATTGGCATCGAACGATGCGAAAGGAAGAAGCTTCCTTTATGGCAGTTTCTTCGTGACTCATAATCAGCAGTCAACCGTAAGCAGTCAGCAGTTAGCCGTTAGTAACTCGTAAGCACTTTGCTAATCACTAGCCACGAACAACGAACAACAAAAGGTCCTGTCGCATATGCGACAGGACCTTTTCATATGGTGACCCCTACGGGATTTGAACCCATGTTCTCGCCGTGAAAGGGCGATGTCTT
>ERZ773158.716-NODE-716-length-37020-cov-4.385797_pt1 | contig 37020 bp, 37 predicted proteins | sample MGYA00511918_ERZ773158 | MGnify/ENA primary metagenome ERZ773158 (study PRJEB29015, sample SAMEA2737876) | human gut metagenome | biome: human gut; feature: human-associated habitat; material: faeces | place: China | collected 2012 ...
AGCACCTTAAAAAACAAGGTGCAAGTAGTGGCGAGCGCAAGTGCCCTTTGAAACACCTGAATCCCACCCTGAGGCGAGTACGGGAAGATGCGTTCATCAAACATCGAAACAGCAAAGCATTTAGATTTTTTGAAAACCGTAGAGCGACAAGACAATTTCCAAACACAATCTCCCAGAGCTTTAAAAAATTTACAAAGCAAAAATCATATTCGAAAATATATGTCATAAAAAATATTATGGACACACTCACATCTGTTGTTGGTATGGAAAGTTTTCGTAAATTATTCTTTGTTTCATTTTATAATATCAATTGTGGGCAAAATCATTTTGCCCACAATATCATTGAATACTCTTAATTGTGGTTATTCAAACGCCTTACGGATACTGTCATAATGAAGGAAGATTCCTTCGTTTCCGTACTTTTCAATCTCCGTAAGATCTGCGATTTCAAAGCCCTTTACTTCTTCCTGCTGAACTTTGACATCGGGCTCCTCAAAGTCCATGGTAAACCGGTAAACATCCACGAAGTAATTATCGCCTTCCTTGATGTTCTCCCGGCGATAGGAAAACAAAAGACCGCCCTCTGCCTCTGACACATCAAGTCCGGTTTCTTCTAACACTTCTCTGGCAACAGCATCGGCAGAATCCTCTCCGACCTGTACACCGCCTCCCGGAACTTCCCACCAGCCCGGTGCCCATTCCTTATCCATGGCACGCTTTGTGATCAGGAACTTTCCGTCCGGGCGTCTGATCACTCCGAGTACAGACAAATGGTACTCTCCCTCCTTCAGACACCAGTCGTTGCGTTTCATCGTGCGTCCGGTACGCTGTTTATTCTCATCGTATATATCCCAAAATTCCATTATCTTGATTCCTCTGTATTTAATAATCGGTTTAATTTTTTGTCAAATGCTGAGCTTACACGCATTATTTTATGCTTCTTCATTCATCTTCGCCAACTTCGCCGCCTGATCCACCGCAATGATATTATCAAGAAGCTCGGTCAGATCTCCATCAAGGATCTCATTCAGACGATGACTTGTAAACTTAATACGGTGATCGGTCACACGTCCCTGCGGGAAATTGTAGGTACGGATCTTCTCGGAACGATCACCGGTACCAACCTGGCTGCGGCGCTCTGCTGACTGCTCACTCTCCGCCTTCTCCCGCTCCAGATCATAAATTCTGGAACGCAGTACCTTCATCGCCTTGTCCTTATTCTTGAGCTGCGATTTCTCATCCTGACAGGAAACGACAATTCCGGTCGGAATATGTGTGATTCGTACCGCAGAGTCTGTCGTATTGACACACTGACCACCGTTTCCGGATGCACGGAATACATCGATCTTACAATCTTTCGGATCAACCTGTACGTCAACTTCTTCTACCTCCGGCATGATCGCTACGGTTGCCGTAGAGGTATGGATTCTTCCGCCGGACTCGGTGGATGGAATACGCTGTACACGATGTACACCACTCTCATATTTCAGCTTGGAATACGCTCCCAGACCATTTACCATAAATACTATTTCTTTAAATCCACCGATTCCGTTTTCGTTGGCACTCATCACTTCTACCTTCCAGTGATTCGTCTCGGCAAACTTCGAATACATACGGAACAGATCTGCCGCAAAAAGTGCTGCTTCATCTCCTCCGGCACCGCCACGGATCTCCACGATAACATTCTTATCATCATTCGGATCCTTTGGCAGCATCAGGATCTTAAGCTCCTGCTCGCACTTTTCTACCGTTGCACGGCACTCTGACAGCTCTTCCTTGGCAAGCTCACGCATTTCCTCGTCATTCTCTTCCTCAAGAAGCTGCAGACTTTCCTCAATGCCGTCCTTTGCCGCACGATATTCCTGATACTTCTCCACGATCGGTGTCAGCTCGCTCTGCTCCTTCATGAGCTGACGATACTTATTCTGGTCATTAATGACATCCGGATCCGTAAGCTGCATATTAATTTCTTCCAGACTCCGCGCCAAATCCTCTAAACGATCAAACATTGTTTTCCTCCTTATCAGTCCAATTTATTGATATCTTCCCATTACTACTCTGTCATTGCCGCACAGATCACGGTCACAATACACATCCGTAAATCCCTGCTCCCGGAATAACTCCATCACAGCCTCCCGCTGGTCATATCCGATCTCCACGGCGAGAAGTCCGCCGGACAATAACCGTTCCGGTGCCTGTGCAAGCAGCCTGCGGTAAAGATCAAGTCCATCTGCACCGCCGTCCAATGCCATGCGTGGCTCATGCTCCTGCACCTCCGGCATCAGTTCATCTACTACATCATATGCAATATACGGCGGATTTGATACGATCACATCATACCTGCCGTTGATCTCATCCAGCATATCACTCCGGTAAAACGAAACGTCCGCTCCAAGCCTCTTTGCATTCTTTCCGGCCTGGATAAGTGCCTTCTCAGAAAGATCCACTGCGTCCATCTGCTCCGGCTTTCCAAGCACGGCTAACGATATCGCAATACAACCGGAACCGGTACACACATCGAGTACCCGTTTCCCCTGTATATGCGGCAACAGCTTCTCCACCAGAAGCTCTGTATCCTGTCTCGGAATCAACACATCCGGTGACACCTGAAACTCAAGTCCCATAAACTCCTGTGTCCCCGTCAAATGCTGCAGTGGAATATGCTCTGCTCTTTTTCGGAGCATTCCCCGATAATCCGCTTCCAATTCATCCGGCACCGTATCCTGCTGATGCAGAAAAAACTGCGCCCGGTTCATTCCACTGACATGCTCAAGCAAAAGCCATGCATCACATTCCGCATCGACAATTTCTGCCTGAGCCAGAATGTGCTTTCCTTCTTCCAGAAGCTCTCTATAGACCACGCAAACACTCATTCCTTTCCAAACCCCGTCAGACGCCGGCTGCTATTTATCATCGAAGAAACGATCCAGACTCTTCAGCTCGTCCTTATCCTGATCAAGCTGCAGCTTTGGCAGCTCCTGCGTTGCTGCAATTCGTTCTGCCGTCCGCTTTCTCGCCTCCTGATATGCCCGCTCATGAGCAGCCTCTCTTTCCTCCTGCTCCTTGATCTGGCGCATACGCTCTGCCGCACGGTTGCGGTATCTTGCTTCGCGCTCCTCCAGTTCACGGCGCTTCTTGGAACGTGGAAGCTTATCAAAAATACTTTTCTTTTTCGCCGGTCTGCGGTCAGATTTTCTGCTTTCTTTCCGGACAGCCTTTTCTTCCCTGACTGCTGCCTCGGTTTCTTTCTCAGACACGGCAAAGACCTTCTCTTCTTTTGCCACAGTCTTCTTCTCTGTTGCTGAAGTCTTCTCTTCCTTTGCTTCCTCTTCTGCCTTCGGCTTCTTTGCTGTGGAAGCTTTCTCTGCCTTTTCTGTACTTGATTTCTTCTTTGCTACAGAAGTCTTCTCTTCCTTTGCTTCCTCTTCTGCCTTCGACTTCTTTGCTGTGAAAGCTTTCTCTGCCTTCTTGCTTTCCTGCGGTCTGTCAAAGGCTTTCTCATCCTCTGCACTCAGCTCCATGGAAGTCTCCGGATCCGGTGCGGCGAAGGACTGCTCGTAATCGGCATCCTGAACAATATCTTCCGGAATGACCTTCTTTTCTTCCCGCTCACGATGCTTCTTATGACGCTTGCGTCTGCTTAATTCCTTCCGGATCCCTGCCTGATAGGCTCTCCAGTCAAATACTGCCTCTACCGATGCGATCGCAACCTCGATCATTCCGTCATCCGGCTCCCTGGTGGTCAGCTTCTGCAGCCACATTCCCGGCTTTCCAAGAAACAGAACCACCGGATTATCCGAATTACCGACAAACTGGATGAATTCAAAGGAAACACCCGCTACAACCGGGATCAGCAGAATACGATACAGCATCCTGAGCCACAGATTGTCAATCCTTATAAACATGAAAAAGATAATACTGACGATCATTACCACAAGCAGAAAACTTGTCCCGCATCGTCTGTGATATCTCGACTGTGTCCGTACATTCTCAACCGTCAGATCAAGTCCGTTCTCCACGCAGTTGATCGTCTTATGTTCTGCGCCATGATACATAAAGGTACGCTTAATATCACTTAGAAATGATATTGCAACCACATACCCGAGAAACAGAAGCATCTTCAATGCAGCCTCGATCACTGTGAGCATTGTCTGCGAATGCACCTTGCCACGAAACAGCTCCGACACGGCAAACGGCAGGATCATAAAAAATCCGATTGCCAGTAAAATAGACAATGTCACGATCAGAACATTTTCCAGAACCTCTCTCCGGTCTGACACCTGCATCTCTCCCTGCTGCAGGGAACGTTCCTCTTCCTCCTCCAGAAAGCTGGAGGAATACGTCAGCGTCTTAATTCCAAGCACCAACGACTCTATAAATGCGACAACACCTCTGATGATCGGAAGCCGCAGAAAAATATTGCGTTCCCGGATACTTCGTGTGTCCCAGTTTTTAACAGAAATTTCTCCATCGGGCTTTCTGACTGCCACGGCGTATTTGTCGTGGTTGCGCATCATAACGCCCTCGAGCACTGCCTGCCCGCCAATTCCTGATGATTTCATAGTAATTATCCTTCCTCAATAATGCATTCCAACGAAAACTGTTTTTAACACAAATGGTCACAATACCACAAAGGTACTGTGACCATTTGAAAGACCGGAAAACCGGCCAGATATCCCGCTAGTTTGCGTTAATGCCATAACGACGATTGAACTTATCAATCGCACCACGAGCTTTAACAGCCTTCTGCTGTCCGGTGTAGAATGAATGGCACTTAGAGCAGATTTCTACATGGATCTCTTCCTTTGTAGAACCTGTTACAAACTCATTTCCACAGTTGCAGACAACCTTTGCCTGATAATAATTAGGATGAATTCCTTCTCTCATGATGTTAGTAACCTCCTTTCGTTATCCTGACAGGGATAACCTATTACTTACACACAACTTACTCAGTATATCATAGCATAATTTCAAATGCAAGCATTTTTCTCAGACAATTTTCACTTTTTTGACAAGCTGGATCAGTTCCTTATTATCTTTTGTCTTGCGGAACATGGAAATAATATTTTCCACTGCCTCCTCAGACTTGGAACCGCCAAACGCCTTACGGATCAGGAAATTCGCCTCAAGCTCCTCCTGATCTAACAAAAGATCGTCTCTTCGCGTGCTGGATCTCGGCAGATCGATTGCCGGGAAGAGGCGCTTTTCAGAAAGACTTCGATCCAGAACCATTTCCATGTTACCGGTTCCCTTAAACTCCTCAAATACAACATCATCCATCTTACTGCCGATATCCACCAGTGCTGTTGCAAGCACGGTCAGACTTCCGCCCTCGCGCATATTACGCGCCGCACCAAAGAAACGCTTCGGCATGTAAAGTGCTGCCGGATCAAGACCACCGGATAATGTACGACCGCTTGGCTGAACAGTCAGGTTATACGCTCTCGCCAGACGTGTAATGGAATCCAGAAGAATCATCACATCACCGCCGTGCTCCACCAGACGTTTTGCACGCTCGATCACCATTTCCGATACACGCTTATGATTCTCCGGAAGCTCATCAAAGGTCGAATAGATCACTTCTACATTCTCTCCCTGAATCGATTCCTTGATATCGGTCACCTCCTCCGGACGCTCATCGATCAGAAGAACGATCAGATGCATATTCGGATGATTGTGTGTGACTGATTTTGCTACCTGCTTTAACAGTGTCGTCTTACCGGTCTTCGGCTGGGATACGATCATTCCTCTCTGTCCTTTTCCGATCGGCGAGATCAGATCCATCATTCTCATGGAAATATTACTGTTACCGGCTCCCGGCACCTCCAGGCGGATCCGCTCATTCGGAAAGATCGGGGTAAGATTTTCAAACTTCGCTCTTGCCGCCGTCTCCTCCAGACTAAAGCCATTGACCGTATTCACATAAAGCAGAGCGCTGAACTTCTCATTCTGATTCTTAATTCTTGTATTACCCACAAGAATATCACCGGTGCGCAGACCAAAACGGCGTATCATTGCAGGAGATACATAAACATCCGCCTCACCCGGCAGATAATTGTCGCAGCGCACAAAACCATATCCCTCCGGCATTACTTCAAGAATACCTGTCTTTGTCTCGCCACTGTCAAGCTGTGCCAGCTCAGAAAACGGCATCGTCGCTGCATCGCCTCTCATATTTACATGACCGGTATGCTGTGAATCGTCATGAGCCGCATTCCTGTCATGTGTACTGTAGTTTTCCTGATTATTTCCATTCTCATCACGGCTGTAGCGGTCCTCACGTCCGTTATTCCTCTCATCACGGCTGTAGCGCTCCTCACGTCCGTTATTCCTCTCGTCACGGCTGTAACGGTCCTCACGTCCGTTATTCCTCTCATCACGGCTATAGCGGTCCTCACGTCCGTTACTTCTCTCGTCGCGGTTATAACGGTTATCTCTGCCGGATCCATATCTGCGGTCCTCACGGACGGTATGCATTTCCTGCAGATTCGAGGTATATCCGCCACGGACAACCGGTCTTGGTGCTCTGCTTCCTGCCGCACCTCTGTCCTCATAATCATTCTTTCTTGCCGGACGTCTCTCTGTTCTTCTTCCTGCCGGCTTTGCCGTTGTCTTTGCTGTTCTTTTCCCCTCGGTCGTATCTGATTTCTTCTCTCTTGAACCTTTTGCAGAACTTTTCGCAGTTTTCTCTGCTTCCGGTGCCTCCCCGGATGCCAGAATTTTTTGAATCTCTCCGATCAATTCCTTTTTCTTAAATGTCGTTGCGTTCTTCATGCCAAGCTTTCTGCCATACAAACGTAACTCCACCAATGACATTTTTTCTAACTCTTCCATGCATTACCTCCATTTGGAATAACTATTTAATTATATATCCTCTGAAATTTAATGAATCTTCAACGAAATAAACTCTGAAATAATCAACAATAGAACAAATGAATTCCGTCTGACAGATCAATTTTCTTAAGTATATACAAAAATTCCCAATCTGTAAATACCCAACCGGATTTTCTTGTTTTCATATATAAAATATGATATGATTGATTTATATGGCTTACGCCAAGAACACGTTTATAGAAAGGTTTGGATTGAATTATGGATCTCAAAGAAAAAGCATTATCGCTTCACAAAGAATGGAACGGAAAAATCACAACAACACCGAAATGTCAGGTGAAATCCAGAGAGGATCTGGCACTTGCATATACTCCGGGCGTTGCTGAACCATGCAAAGTCATTGCCGAGGATAAGGAAGCGGCATATACATACACCATCAAGTCGAACACCGTCGCCGTCGTTTCTGACGGAAGTGCTGTTTTAGGACTGGGTAATATCGGTCCGGAGGCTGCAATGCCTGTTATGGAAGGAAAGGCTGTCCTTTTTAAAGAGTTTGGCGGTGTCAATGCATTTCCGATCTGCCTGGATACCCAGGATACGGATGAGATTGTCCAGACCGTGATCAATATTGCTCCTGCTTTCGGCGGCATCAATCTGGAGGATATCTCCGCACCACGCTGCTTCGAAATTGAGGAGCGTCTCAAGAAAGCATTAAATATTCCTGTCTTTCACGATGACCAGCACGGTACAGCAATCGTTGTTCTCGCCGGTATCATGAACGGACTGAAGGTTGTCAATAAAAAGAAAGAGGACTGCCACGTTGTTGTCAACGGTGCCGGATCTGCCGGGGTTGCGATTACCAAGCTGCTGCTTCGTTTCGGTTTCCCGGATGTGGTTATGTGTGATAAGTCCGGTATCCTTTCCAGAGAATCTGCCGATCTTAACTGGATGCAGAAGGACATGATGGAGGTTACCAACCTGACCGGCAAGACAGGTACTCTTGCCGATGCTCTGAAGGGTGCTGATATTTTCGTTGGTGTATCCGCTCCAAATATCGTCACACCGGAGATGGTTGCTTCCATGAACAGGGACGCGATCCTGTTTGCCATGGCGAACCCTGTACCGGAGATCATGCCGGATGTTGCAAAGAAAGCCGGTGCGCGTGTCGTTGGTACCGGTCGCTCCGATTTTCCAAATCAGGTCAACAATGTTGTTGCATTTCCGGGCATCTTCAAGGGTGCTCTCGAGGGACGTGCCAGCCAGATCACTGAAGAAATGAAGCTTGCCGCTTCCTATGCCATTGCAGGACTTGTTGCCGATGAAGATCTAAACGAAGATAATATTCTTCCGGAAGCGTTTGATCCACGCGTTGCCGAGGTTGTATCCCGGGCGATCAAGGATCACATTCACTAAGATGGGCAGACACCGACGAAGTCATTCCCCTGAGGAAGCTGCTTACGAAATGCATTGCAGACAATGGAACGGAAAGCCCTACTACTCTCTGGACTGTTATTTAAAGCAGCAGTTTGGAGAAAAGCTGTACAAGATCGCGATCGATGGCGGTATGACCTGTCCCAACCGGGACGGCACGAAAGGAAGGCTCGGATGCAGCTTCTGCAGTGAAGGAGGTTCCGGTGATTTTGCGGTTCCACGCAATATGACCGGAGATTGCTTATCTCCTGTTCCGATTCATGGTGCGCCCGTTTACTCTGCTCTCACATATCATGCAGGCATTGTGACTCGCCAGATTGATGAGGGGATCCGCCGGCTAAAAGACAGCCGGAAATATTGTGGAAACCGTTATATTGCTTATTTTCAATCCTACAGCAATACCTACGCTCCCATTTCCTATCTGCGTCCTCTCTACGAGGAAGCATTGTCCCATCCTCTTGTTGCCGGCGTATCCATTGCCACACGTCCGGACTGCTTTACACCAGAGACTCATGAACTGCTTGCAACGTGTCATCAGCAAAAGCCGGTCTGGATCGAACTGGGGCTGCAGACAATGCATGAACGCACGGCAAAGCTGATCCGCAGAGGCTATCCGCTCTCCTGCTTTGAGGAGACGGTTCAAAGCCTTAAAGAATGCGGCATTCCGGTGATCGTCCATGTCATTCTCGGACTTCCCGGAGAAACACCTGAGGACATGCTGGAAACGATCCGCTACCTGAACACACTTGGGATTAACGGTATCAAATTACAACTGCTTCACATCCTGCAAGGAACAACACTTGCCGATGACTGGCAAAAAGGTCTCATTGCCCCATTGACAAAAGACGAATATATTGCTATCCTACTTGATTGTATTGCCCATCTCTCACCGGATATCGTGGTACACCGCATTACAGGGGACGGGCCAAAGGATCTTTTACTGGCTCCGACATGGAGTCTGCACAAGCGCGATATTTTAAATACCATCGCACATCAGATGAAACAAACCCATCTCTATCAGGGATGCCTTATATAAAACGCAAAGGAGGTACCATTATGACACCAGAGTCGCTGCAGCTATATAAGCTGATCATCCTATATTTTCTGAATCAGGCAGACCAGCCTATGCCAAATGCTATTCTCTCTGATTTCATTTTGGAAACGGGATATACCGATTATCTGTCTATTCAGCAGACCTTATCGGAGCTTACGGAGGATGCCATGATCCTCGTGGATCAGACACACGAAAAATCCTACTACACCATTGCGGAGATCGGCAAGGAGACGCTTCGTTTCTTTGGTAATCAGCTTCCTACGGATACCTGCCGCCAGATTGATGAATATCTTGAGAAGAACCGTCTTGCGATCGTGGAGACAACCTCCATCAAGACCGATTACACGATGATCCGTCCGAACGAGTACCTTGCTACCGGCTGCATTTACGAACGTGGCAGCAAGCTTCTTGAAGTTTCACTGAATGTAACCAGCGAAGAGGAGGCAGTTGATGTCTGCCGCCGTTTCAAAGAGAAAAACGAAGATGTGTATGCACAGATCCTTTCTCTTTTATGTATGGATTAATTTTTTTTAAAACAAAACCGGTTTCCCAATCATCCGCTGATTGATAAGCTTCCAGACCTCTGGATACCTGCCAATCATCACGAACTTTGGGGAACCGGTATATTTTTGTCCAATTCATGGACATTATTGATTAAAAACTTCTAAATTCTTTATTGACACTTTTAAGTGCAATTTCAAATGATTATTTTACCACAATACGCATAAATTTCTTCTTACCACGCTTGAGAACAATTCCGTCCTCACCGATGCTGTCCTTTGCGATCTGTGCTTTCACGTCAGTAATCTTCTCACCATCCACGGAGACACCGCCCTGCTCAACATTTCTGCGTGCTTCTCCGTTGGAGGACGCCAGACCAGCCTTCACAAGGAGTCTGAGAATACCGATCTCACCATTTTCAAAATCCTCATCGCTAAGCTGAACCTCAGGCATATTGGCAGTATTTCCGCCACCGGCAAACAGTGCTCTCGCGCCTTCCTGTGCCCTCTGTGCCTCTTCCTCACCGTGAACCAGCTTGGTCAGCTCAAATGCTAGGATCTCTTTTGCCTCATTGAGACGGCTTCCCTCCCAGTGATCCATCTCTTCAATCTGCTCTAATGGCAGGAATGTCAGCATACGCAGGCACTTGAGTACATCTGCATCTGCCACATTTCTCCAGTACTGGTAGAAATCAAACGGAGACGTCTTGTTCGGATCCAGCCATACCGCACCGGACTGTGTCTTACCCATCTTCTTACCCTCAGAGTTCAAAAGAAGATTGATCGTCATTGCATACGCATCCTTACCAAGCTTACGACGGATCAACTCCGTACCACCTAACATGTTACTCCACTGATCATCACCGCCGAACTGCATATTACAGCCATATTTCCGGAACAGTGCGTAGAAATCATAACTCTGCATGATCATGTAGTTAAACTCCAAAAAGCTCAAACCACGCTCCATACGCTGCTTGTAACACTCTGCAGTCAGCATACGGTTTACAGAGAAATGTGGTCCTACATCACGAAGAAGTTCCACATAATTCAGATCCAAAAGCCAGTCTGCATTATTGACCATAAGTGCTTTCCCTTCGGAAAAATCGATGAAACGGCTCATCTGCTTCTTGAAGCAGTCAACGTTGTGTGCGATCGTCTCCTTTGTCATCATCTGACGCATATCCGTACGACCGCTCGGATCACCGATCATTGCAGTACCACCACCGATCAATGCGATCGGCTTATTCCCAGCCATCTGCAGACGCTTCATCAGACAAAGTGCCATAAAGTGACCTACATGAAGACTGTCTGCTGTCGGGTCAAAACCAATATAAAAGACTGCCTTTCCATCATTAACTAATTCCTTGATCTCCTCCTCATCCGTTACCTGAGCGATCAAACCTCTTGCTACTAATTCGTCGTAAGTTGTCATTGTTCTTTTCCTTTCCTTTTGATTTCGTGCATTTTTATACCGGAACAAAGTGGGCTTGCCCACTTTGCGCGTCACCGCACAATTGCTTATGCAAGCTGCCCCTATGACATGCGGTTCACGGTCTTATACTTATAGAGCATTTCCGCGTGATTCTGCTCCTCGACCTGAATGTCTGCCAGAAGCTTGCGCACCCCCGGCTCGCCAAACACAAAGACATCCGTGTTGTACTCCGATGACACCAGCTTCTCCGTGCCGATGCAGTCGGTCGCCAGAAAGCTGTCATTCATCTTATCCTCCGAATTATCATCGGACATATACGTTGCCTTCGGCGTGTAATCCTTGCCATTGCTGTCATTGCAGTCGCATTCCGGCACGGTTCCGTCTAGCACCTGCCCCAGCGATTCGTAATGCTTCTGCTCCTCCTTCTGAATCGTCTCAAATAGATTCTTCAGTTCCGGATCCTTCGCCTGCTGACTGTATTTCTCATACTTCTTCGCGCAGATTTTCTCCTGTGACTGCAGATCCTTCAATGCCGCCGTTTCTTTTTCTGTTAATACCATAACTACCTCTTTTCTGAGCAACTTGTTGCGAAGAGGCGAAGAAAAATTCACGCAGGTGATTTTTCTTCTGCCATCAGAGCTATTTGCTTGTACTCCAAAGCAAATAGTTGTGTAAAAAGATTGCATCAGCAATATTTTTACACACTTGCCTCCTTTTCTGAACAACTTGTTGCCTCATTTTTCTTAATCTTCCTTATAACAATGATAGTGTGTCCAAAATAAAACGAATTATGCGCGGCATTTCAATTTGACTTTATCCGGCGATTATCTTAAACTACTTGTGGATAAAGACATGCTGCAGGATTTAAAACGATAGCAATATTTCCATACCATTGCTGTCCGGCAGCTTATTTCAATATATTATTGATGGAGGACTGATATGCGATTACGAAATATTCCCGGCTCTCAGGAGCGCATTTTAGAAGACAAATACACGATCCAGACCGACGGTGCCGATGGTGCTGATTACAGAGGAAAATGGGCTGCCGAATATTTCCACAATGATCATCCGGTTCACATCGAAGTCGGCATGGGTAAGGGCAAATTCATTCTGGAAATGGCACGTCAGAATCCGGAAATCAATTATATCGGCATCGAGAAATATTCCAGCGTTCTGGTGCGTGCGCTGGACCACCGCGAGGAGCTCGAGAGTGACAATCTTCTTTTCCTGCGCATGGACGCCGAAGATATTGACGAATATTTTGCGCCGGGCGAGGTTCAGAAAATCTACCTCAACTTCTCCGATCCATGGCCAAAGGACCGCCATTCCAAGCGCCGTCTGACCTCCCGCCAGTTTCTGGAGCGGTACGACCGTTTCCTGGCACCGGATGGCATGATCCAGTTCAAGACAGATAACCGTCCGCTGTTCGATTTCTCTCTGGAGGAGATCAAGGAAACCGGATGGATCCTCGATGAATGCAGCTTTGATCTGCATGCCAACGGTCCGGCACTGAATAACGTTATGACCGAATACGAAGAGAAATTCTTCCAAAAGGGCAACCCGATCTGCCGTCTGGTCTGTCACAGAGAAGCCGGCAAGACAAACTATTCTGCCGAATAAGACCATATAATTTCTTTTGGAACGCAGCAATTTTATAAAATCAGACAATAAACTTTTCAATGATAAAGGAGGTAATTCATTATGGCACAAGCATGTATTTTTTTGGCAACCGGTTATGAAGAGGTGGAAATGCTGACGGTAGTAGATATGCTCCGCCGCGCCAAAATTTCCATTGATATGGTATCCATCACAGATCAGAAAGAGGTTACCAGTTCCCACAACGTCACGATCACCGCAGACAAGACTCTTTCCGAGGTCAACTTTGAGGAAGCAGAAATGCTGATCCTTCCGGGTGGTATTCCGGGCACTCCAAATCTTCGCGCCTGCACCGCTCTCTGCGAAAAGCTCAAGGAATTTGCCGCAAACGGCAAGAAGGTTGCTGCTGTCTGCGCCGCTCCGACCGTTCTTGGCGAGCTTGGAATCCTGGAGGGCAAGAAAGCAACCTGCTATCCTTCGTTTGCAGACAAGCTTGCGACCGGCGATTATGTGAAGCAGCCGGTTGTCACAGACAACAACGTGATCACCAGCCGCGGCATGGGTACCTGCATTGAATTTGCGGGAGCCATCATCGCAGCACTGAAAGATAAAGCGACTGCTGATGCCGTGAAGGAAGCGATTATTTATAACGACGTTTATTAAAATCTTTTTTATACTAAAATGCCCGCTATTCAGCGGGCAAAATTTAAACCTTAGTTCATTTCGTGCATCAACGGCTTACAATACTCTTTTATGATTTTTTATTTTTGTTCCGGAAAATGCCTGTTTTCCGATGTATTTCTTCCTTATCTTTTTTCCTTTGTAAATAACCTTTTTAAGCTTCTTGCATTTCCAAAACGCCCTCTTGCCGATCCGGGTCACATTTTTCCCGATGGTAACCCGGGTAAGCTTCGTATCCCCGGCACATGCCTTCGCGTCGATCGACGTCACCTTATATCTCTTCTGACAGAACACAACGCTTGCCGGTATGGTCACCTGCTTTCTGCTTTTCGTCGGTCTGCAGAAGGAAACCTGTTTCGTTCCGGTCACGCAGTACACGGCATTCTTGTAAATGAACTTCTCTCCCAGGTTTGGATCTTCTTCCTCATCCTCTGCATCGACAGAAGGACTGGCTGATGGCGTCGCCGTTCTCTGTGGCTTTGAATATCCGAGGAGCCACGCCAGAAACTCCTCCTCTTCCTTCGGACTCATCGTTCTTGCCGGTGCGGCAGTACTTGTTGTTCCCGGGTATGGCTGCTCGGTGTTTCCCAGCGTGCTGCTTGCTCCCGGGTATGGCTGATCACTGCTTCCCGGCGTGCTGCTTGCTCCCGGGTATGGCTGCCCGGTACTTCCCGGCGTGCTGCTTGCTCCCGGACGCGGTGATTCTGTGACGCCCGGTATATCGCTGCCTGCTCTGCGGATCGTATAATTTACAACTTTAACGCCCCGGTAAACTCCGGTTCCGATAATCAGGACGGTCGCCGTTCCCTCCGTATATTCTCCGGCAATCGGATATGTCACCAGATAATCCTCTCCCTCGGACAGAAGCTTTCCTGCCATACGGACCGTAATCTTCTCCGGGCGGACAATCCCACCGGTATACTCATATATTTCACGATCGAGCGTCACCTCGGCATCCTCAATCGAGCTCAGGCTGCCCTTCGTCCAGTTTGCCCAGACAACACCGTTTCCGTCATGATCCGAAAGCGCCGTATCATCCCATGTGCTGTTTCCCGCCGGATAATACGCTTCCATGCCCTTTGCACATCCATAAAATACCCGGTCATAATATGTACCACTGATCTGCGAGCCAAACTCCGGTGCATCCCCATAGAAATAAATCTTTCGCAGATTGTAATCTCCATAAAAAGCCGCCGCCTGAAGCTGTGTCACCGTCGATGGTATCCGGATCACTGACAGATCAAAATTATCCCGGAAACAAAACGCTCCGATCACCTCTAGTCCGTCCTGCAGCTCCACCCGATTCAAATGTGCACAGCCGCCAAAACAGCCCTCTCCCAATTCCCGGACAGATCCCGGAATCGTGATCGACTTCAACGTATCACAATTATAAAACGCATAGCTTTGGATCTTCTCCACCGTCGACGGCACGATAACGCTTTCATCCGTTCTTCCTGCCGCCGCAACCAGTGTCTTTCCATCCGCCGTATAGATCACATGATTCGTTTCCTTAAGATAAGGATTCGTCGGATCAATTGAAAACGTCTCCAGCGCATCACACTGCGTAAACACGCCGTTTCCAAGTGCCTCAACCGATGCCGGGATCGTAATCTCCCGCAGCTTGCTGCAGGCACTAAACGCATAATCTCCAATCTTCTCCAGCGTATCCGGCAGCACCACCTTTGTAAAATTCTTTCCCGCCAGTGCCGACTTCGCCAACGCCGTCACCGGATATCCTCCAAGCCGGGACGGAATCTCAATCTCTCCCTCGGACGTTTTCCCGTCATACTGATAGACAACCGCTTTTTTCTCATATGTCGTGTAGTAACTAAAAAGAGAAGTTCTTTTCTTCACATCATACGGCCGGAAACCATTCTCATCCTTTCCGGAAGAATAGCCCGCCTCCAGCTCATAATAACAGCCGCCGATCTCCACCAGCGCATTCACATGACCACTGCCTGCCCCGGCATCCTGATTGGCTCTTCTCGTCCAGGCATCATAACCCATTCTCTTTGCCAGCCGGATGATCGTGTTCGTGCTCGCCCAGCAGTCACCGCCTCCGTAGATCACCATGCTGAGTGCGCTCTGGTATCTGTAATTGTAATCGTACTGCGCCGGAAACTTCACGATCGCCTCCGCAATCTCACTGTCACTCATATCCGCCGTAATATTTGCCGTGATGTACGCATCCATCACATGATCCACATAAACCTCGGCGTAATCCTTCACATGCACGGTCAACGTCCAAGTCTCACTTCCGGAGGTCACGGTAATTTCCGCATCGCCCGGCTCAACCGTGTAGTAATCGTAATCCTCTCCCTCCGAAACCGAGTAAGAATAACCATTTCCTTTCTTCCAATAAGTCCGCGCAGTCGTCACCAGACCATCCGCTGACACCTGCACGCAATTCCTGCCGGACGTAACCCGGTACGTCGCCGCATCACCCTGCGGAATCCGGTAACTCCGGGACATGGACGATGGCACCGAAACCACCTCGGCGTATGAACTGTCCATGTCGTACAGCGTCACCTCGGTGGCTGCATTCGCTTGCCGGGCGCTGCCGGAAGCCTGTGCGGTGGCTGCGGCTGTCAGCGGGGTGAACAGCAGGAATAAGCACAGGAGGGGGAGTATGAGATAGGTGTGTGGTGTTTTCATTTTCATGGGCTCCTTTCTGGGGTTAATTTTGCATTTATCCTCTATATGGTATATTACTATAACAAAACTTAACATTATCGTACTTATATTTTCCACACAACAACTCAAAGTCATCCTGCAAAATTTGATTATTAGGTCCCATAATAACTTCTTTTATTGGGTTCTGTGATATATCAAATAAATCAATAGGAAAATATGCTACTATATCATCATCCATAATGTTAAAATCGATTTTATTTTTTAAAACTTCGACCATTTCCTCGACCAATACAGTATCATGTTCTTTTCCACCATATACTAATTCCGTTTTTTTAAGTATTGGATATTTAAAAAATATCCTCCATTCATTCTCCTCTTCAAACGCTTTATTTTTATACTGCAACGATTTCATAAATACACCACTAAGCATTTGGGTAAAAAATAATACCATATATTTTTCCAATTCGTTATCAACACAATTAAAATTATTCCCAATCCAGTCACGAAGATTTTTAAGTTCCGCCAACAATAAACCTGCCGTAGAAATAATTATATTATTAATCTCTTCCGCTGTTTTATACTTTATTTTCTCCATAGTCATCACTTCTTTATACTTTTCACAATATTGTGCTAATTCTCGTTCTGAAAAGCCAATGGACACTCCTTTTCCATTATTGGCGTACCCTCTCCATTGACTTAATTTGTCACCTTTTTCGCAAAAGCATACAACAAAATTAGTAATTCCACCACGATCAAACTTCGAGCGGAAATAATTAAATATAACTCGAAGAAATACTAACATTGCTTTTTCATTGTCTTCACATGCAAATTTAAACGAAAATGGTTTCTTGTAATACTCTTCACGCATAGCATCTATTAATCCAGGAAAAAACATATAAACTTCATCATAATCATTACTTTTAGTTATATCGCTCATTCTAAGTTGTTTTCCCGATAAAATTCCATACAATTTTTGTGTACTACAATAATGGTATAATATGCTCTCCATGTTCCTCTCCCTTCGTTCTTTTATTCAGCATAAATTATCTCCCATATTTATCCCTTTAAGGCTTTCTCGAGATTTTCAAGATACTGATCTATTTCTTTCTTGTTTTCTCTACGCATAATTGCAAAAGCAGATTGATAACTATCTATAGCATTTTGTATAAATGAAATTTGTCCAATTGTAAATATTAATATTTCACAAATATTTTCATTCTGATTTAATGACATATCTTTCATATACATAAGATAAATTATCATTAAAACAAAAAATAGTGCAATTGATATTTTTGCTTTATTCATGTATAATGACTTCTCATCAATCACACCTACTGTTGATAAACAATATAAAACCAAATATATAATGACAAGTCCAACAACTGCTATTTCGAACAAAGTTAAATTCATCGCAACGGCAATTAAATTCATTTCTTGACACATAAAATAAATCAGAAAAATTGTCATAATTCCAACTATTATATTTTTTAGTAATTGTTTTGGAGTTCTTTGATTTATTCTTCTCAAATAACAATACACTAACAAATTTTCAATAAATGCATCTTTGTTTGTTTCCATGTTTAACAAATCAAATATACTTATTGTGAAAAATATAATTGCTAAAATATTAACAAAATTTTCCCAAGAGATATCTCTAACAAAAAATTTCATAGACATATGTATTATCGTTGAAACACATAACACCAATAGCATAAAAAAAAGCAACTTAAAAATATTTTTTTGTCTGAATTGCCTTTTTCGTATTACATATAACCATTGTAGTACAATTTCGATAATAGTCCATACCATCTCCATATTTTTCTTTCACCTTCTCGTTTTTTAATTGTAATGATTTATATAAACCGAAAGCGAAAAGCTCGGTCAAAGAACTTTTCGCTCACTATCATCTTATTGAAAGTTTTATCTGCAGTTATAGATACAATCTCTTTCAATTGCTCTAACAATATTGAACCACATTTGTAGTCCATAAACATCCCGCATAATATTTAAAATTATAGAACTGTAAAAACAAACGCTAGAATAACGAAAACTGCAACTACTATTTTTTTATATTTATAATATGTATAAAACTGCGATATCTCTCTTGTCTTGTTCGTAATCAAAGGACAAGCTAAAATTGCCAGAACCAGCATATCAATACCAAGTAAAATATATTTAATCCCATTTTCAACAGATGCGCCTATAGAACCAATACCGAAAACCAAACAAAATACTGTAAGCCCCCATAATATCACTGCCTTCACAATCGACACTGTACTTTTAGCAGCATTTTGCATCTTTTCATTTCGCTCCTGGCGAACTTTTTCATTTGCTTCTTGCGCCGCCTCCAGTCTGGCTGCTTCCTTGGCTTTTTCTGCATCAAAGGTCTGTTGATACTGTATTTGGTTATTCTTTGCCTGCTCCTCCAAACGCACAGCCTCTCTTTTAGCATTCTCCTCTCGAAGAATCTGATTTCGTTCCTCTTCCTGACGTATCCGTTCTTCCTCTTTATGCACCCTCTCTTTTTCTCTCATCTGTTCAATTTCCGCAAGTACTCTATTTCTTTCCTCTTGTTTTTCTGCCTCTTTTTCCTCATCTGTTTTTAATCCGAGGATTTTTTGTTTCATCCGTCGAAATTCATCTTCTGTAATTGCTCCACTATCTAATAAATTTTTGTATTTCTCTAATTCTTCAATCTGTCCCATTTTATATCTCCTTAAATAGCATTGTTTTCACTTCATCAAATTCTTCTTGCGTTAAAACGCCTTTATCCAACAATTCTTTATATTTCGCGATCTGGTCAGCTATATTATCCAATTTTGATACATTACTATTCTGAGAATTGGATACCTGTTCTTTTTTCTTTTTAGTTGGTTTGTCCAACCCCTCTGCCATGCTCCTCGCAACAGTTCTTCCAACTACCGCCCCTGCTCCCAAGCCAGCAAGACCGCCCTTCTGTTGTGCTGCATCACGAATCGCACGTGCAGATTGATATTGAATAAATGTATCCATGTCCCTTGCGGCCAGACCAATTCCAGACTGCTCGTCAATGAGTTTCTCTACTTCTTTAGGCAAACCTATGTTTTTAATTGATGCCTGAACAATGCTTATTCCTAACAATTGCGTTTTTTCATTTACATACGGCAATATCATAGTTGATAACTGCCTATAATTTGTCGCAAGGTCCAAAACAGAATTATTACACTCACCAATACACTGTGCAATTGACTCCCCCACAAAGGACACCAGATAATCAATAATATCACCTGTCATGTTCAGATTTCTAGCTCCAAACACTTCATCCATAAAGCATTTCGGATCCGTAATGCTAAATGCAAACTTTCCACAGGCAGTAATCCGAACCATTCCCATTTCAGAATCTCTCTTCAAAATAGGATTTAAAGTTCCCCAGTCATTGTTGATAAACTGCGTTGTATTAACAAAATATAAATCTGACTTTATCGGCGAATTAAATAGATGTGGCAATGCAGCCAGTGTAGATAATAGCGGCAAGTTTCCCGTGCTGAGCTTATAATTTCCCGGTCCAAACACATCTGCAATCTGTCCACGATGCACAAACACCGCAGCCTGTCCATTACGAACAACCAATTGAGCCCCTTGTTTTATTTCATTTCCCGGCCTGTCATATTTATTTACAAGTGATTTATTGGGGGAATTATCAACAAATTCAATCACATCAATAAATTGACTTTTCACAAACTCTCCAAAGCCCATGTGTTTTTCACTCCTTCCCTAAGATATATTGTTAATCTATTGTATTTTAACATATTCTGACGAAAAAGAATAGTTGTTTATATACTATTGCTCCCCAAGGTATATTTACTTTACTCACCCCAACAAACAAGTAATTAATGCACACAAACCTGACAAGCCTCTATTCTTTCAAACAAATGTTTTACCTGCAAATCTGCCATTTTCAAGTTACTATCTATATACTCCAACAATTCTGTATTATCCAAATATATATACATCTGCGGTGCTACAAATCCGGGAACATTTTCTCTTAAATCATCTAATGCTATCTGAGATGTCTCTTGAAACTTTTCTATTTCCATTGCATATCTATAATGATAAGTTTCTATATATTCTTTTATTCGTGTAACAGCATCACTATCATCTTTAAACTTTTCCAACCAGTCGAATAAACAATGTCTTTTCCCCAAATATACAATCCCCGTAATCGCCTTTACTGGTGAGCTAACATACATATATGCCATCACAGATTCATCTGGAAAGTTTCTTCTATGTTCAAATATCTTCTGACCCGCTTTAATTTTTTCGTATACTTCTGGTCTGAAGCTTAAAAGCATTTTTCTCAAAATGTACACCACCTTATTGCCATTGACACTCTATATTTAATATAGATGTCGGCATTTTAATAAACTGTATATCAAATTTCAGACTTGGTTCAACCTTTGTACTTGCATTATGAATTCTGAAACTTAATTGCCAATTATTGTCCATAAACATTTCTACAGTATTACGACTCCCTTGTTTAAAGCGAATTGTTTCAATTCTTATCGGCAATTCTACAACAGGAACGACAGTCTCTGATCTCATATCTTCACTTTCCATATCCAATGTATTATGCATATTGAAAGTATAAACCGATGTAAGTTTCTTATTGTCACGACTAACAATCTTATAATAATCCTCTGTGCCAATAAGATACTCAATCATTTTACGTGGTATATTCGAATCTTCTTTGTATGCTCTGTTAATTTCATCCATAAATGCCTGTAATAACGGTACATATACTTTTTCATTTTTATCATCCATGTCAGACCATCTTACTCCACGATCTTTCTTGTCCTTAAGCATATCAAATATAGGTTTAACAGCATCCCAGTAATCATCACTGCAAGGCAAACCAAACCATTCTTTTCCAAAATCAATCTTATGACTCAATCTACTGTGTTTTACAGCATCGTGATTATGTTTGATACTTAAGCCAATTTCCCATCCAATATCGTTTCTACGAATGACAATATCTCTAACATCGCCCTTTACACCGGCTCTATCCTGCTGGAATTCCAATATCAAGTCATCATTATCATTCTCTAATATTTTAGGTTCCATCTTAATTACTGCACCAACAGCAGCTTCCGCCGAAGTCATAAATACCTGTTGTGTCTCTTCATCCATAAGCTTCCACGCCTTTTCATTCGCATGTAAACTAGAATTATCAACTATTCTTATATTTCGTACATCCTGTATTCTTTCACACATTGCCAGCATACAAGCATGCTCGTATGCCCTACCTTGATCATTACTCCTTGTGCTCACCTTTCTCTTATTAACCTCCTTCGCATCCACAACCTCAATATCTACAACAACCTCAGAGCCTTTACCTTCTAAATATTTCTTTATTGCGACCGCAATTTCATATGCAAGATTCACCGGAACCGCATTTCCAATCATTTTGTAAGCCGTATTGGTATCTTCGTACATAAACTTGAAATCATCAGGAAATCCTTGCACTCTAGCAACCTCTCTAATAGTCATTCGACGATAAAGATGTTCTTTGCCTTCCACGAATCTGCAATCATTCTGTCCTACCTTAACCATTTTAGGTGCTTGAGGATGAAGCTGACATTGCCTTCCTGACGCTTGCACTGTAAATGCTTGTTCATCCCATGCCTTAACTCTATTACGACTCATAAATATCGGAGAATATGCTCCTGTGTAATATTCATTGTTATTGATTGCTTCTGGATTGTGATGATTTTTCTCTCCTGATGGACCCGCCGTATCTTGCAAATCCCATATAATATCACGAAGGGTAATTTTCTTATCATCCTCTTTCGTAGAGCCCTTAGGAAATCCAAAATCAATCTTTAAATCTTTCCTGAATCCTATATAAAATACTCTCTTTCTTTCTTCGGCAACCCCATAATCCTTTGCATTCACAAGGGTAAACGATACATCATATCCTGCCTCATCAAAAAGATTAAGTATATTCTGTACCGCTTCGGAATGTCTGTTCGCTAACATACCTCTCACATTTTCTGCAAGAAAAAACTTAGGCTTAAATTCCTCGAGTATTCTAATATAATCAAAAAACAACTGTCCTCTGGAATCTTTAATCCCTTTTAATGAACCCGCCTCAGACCATGACTGACAAGGAGGTCCACCTATAATCCCATCAACTTCGCCAGTTATAAACTGTTCAATATCTTCTTTTGTCACTTTTCTTACATCTCCCTCAATCAAATGAGTAGAGGGATGATTAGCTTTATATGTAGCCCATATTTTATCGTCAAATTCATTTGCAACCGGAATGTCAAATCCTGCCATTTCAAATCCCAAATCCAAACCACCACAGCCGCTAAACAAACTAATTATGTTCATAGATATTCTCTCCTTCGTTATTCTCTTTAATTATTCTGGCTGCTTCTATTAATGCTGTTCTTCTTACAAACTCGCTATATGATGCATATGCCTCCAATCGGGCTGCCTGCTTGAATTTCTCTAATTCTTCTTCACTTACTCTTATACTAATTGAAATTGACTTTTTCATCTCATTTGTTCCTCCATTTCATATAGCTATCATAAGTCCGTTGTATGGCAATGTCAATACTTTGTTGCACAAACAAGTGTTTTTATGTGACTCTAATAATTCTTTTAGGCTACATTTTTATCACCATCTTCGCCATGACAATCAAAACTCTGGCATTTTTATAAAATTAACTTTTTCTCCATCCGCAACTCCACCATATAAATCACTATTTTTACATCCAATTCCCATATAGTGATCAATCACGTATCGTGAGGTAAACGGCATTTCCAAAGAGTTCAATTCTGACAAATCAAACCATCGGCTAATTCCTTCATTGGAATGCATATTCACATCAGCATCATCTCTAAGTTTAGCAAAGAAATAATAATTTTGTCTGATCTCTCCATTACACCTGCGCAAAGTCACATAGCGCAACTCAAGTTCAAATATATCATCCGGGGTAAGTCCCAATTCCTCTTGCATTTCTCTCAGCACACATGCTCTTGCATCATTTAGTTCTTCCGGCTCAAAATGACCACCTGCAGATCCTACCCACTTATCATTAACCACTCTGCTTCCTTGACGATACAAAAGTAACACCTTATCATCTTTCAATATATACAAAGATGTCATATTTCTTAATTTACCATTCATTCTAAATTCTCCTTTGTTCTATAGGCTATTCTTTAATCAATCATATCAAAGATTTATTCCTACCATTTATCTTGAGGACCATTTCAACCATCAAGCCAACATGTTTTTTACCAAATTTATTGATCTTCTTTTATTTTCTTGTAAATTTCATGAAAGTGTTGGCTTTCATAAAATTTATAATAATTCTTTCCATCCCTTAAATATATAATCAGCAATGGCAACCACCATTTAGAAAACATAATGCTTTTCTTCCAAAAATCCTTCTCTTCTTTTTTATGAACATGTGCAGAGTATGTGTCTTTTATATAGCAAAACACTTCTTTATTCGCTGCCTTCTCTTCTTTTACAAACATTGATAAAATAATAGGATTTATTTCATCTCCACCAAAGCTACTTATTAACCATTTAATATTAGCTTTATTATCATATTTGCTCAAAACGTAATAATGCCATATCTGCAAGAGCGAATCATGATATGTAGAATTTATATATTCATTTTTTGATTTTAATAAAGTAATAATTTCATCCTTTCTATCATCTTTATTAATTAAATCTAATATCTCAATTATAACTCTATAACAACGCGATGCAAATATCGGTTCCAAACAAGCCAACTGTAACATATACGCTATTGTATGTGTTTTTAAATCAATTTTCTCCTCTTCATCAAAATCAAGTTTTCCAGAAATAATAGCTCTTCTAAACATAGACAAAAAAGCCTTAATCTCCGACTTTTGATTATTGTCATATATTCTGGCAACATATCCTTTAATATTATAAAAAACCTCTTTATTATATTTTACTTTCTCACTAGAATCAAAGTCGAAAAACTCAAATCTATGTTTTACCTCATACATATCAACATATGACATATTATATATACTCTTTTGAGCCTCCGTTTTGTTATTATTTATTCTAAGTCTATATTTATTTAAAACACGTTGAACTAACGGCAATTTTGCATATATTTCCTCTAAAGAATCGGAAAAAAATGTCATATCATCGACATATCTAATATATGTAACATCATCTCCAATAATATTCTTAATTTCATAATCTACACACAACATAAGCAATTCTGCTGATACTGTCGATGAAAATACCCCTGTTACGATCCCTTTTGTTTGATTATTGTTTATTTTCATATTATAATAATCTAAAAAATCAAAATAAGATTTACAATCCAAATTATCCTTATATGGTTCAACATCCTTTATTTTACTAAGGTAATGCGTGTATATATTGGGGTAAAACGATTCTATATCTACTTTAACTGAATATAATTTAGATCCCTGCTTCTTTAAATATCTTATATTATTCTTCTCGTGTGCAAGCTGTCCAGTAGTTTTATTATTCTTTACAGCAAATATTCCGCTTTCAATAATTTCCTCATTTCCATCATAAAGTGTATTGACATGAAACAATTCATTAAAGAGAATATAAGAATTTGAATTACTAACATATTTATCATACTCTGATTCGTTATATAATTTGTAGAATAATTCATCATACACAGAAATTGTATTGTAAACAAAAGTACAATAATATTTTAAATTAGGAATTTGCATTTCTCTTAATGCCCCATTCTTTTTAAATTCAAAAAAAGTTATAGGCTCTATTCCATCATTAAAAATATATGTTGGTGCCTCAGTATTTTTGTACTCCGTTATTATATCATTCGTTTTCCTAAAATCTTCATATACGTCATTATCGATATTTTCAATAATGTTTTTCACTGACTTTTTGATTTTCTCCATATCAATAACAGGTGGTAAATCCTCATACCAATATCCCTCTATTAACAAATCGATATTTTTTTGTTGTATTTCATCATTTCTGTTTATCATTCATTTCCTCCACATTCAATCTTATAAGTAAACCATACTAATGATAGATTTTCTGTTTTTAACATGATATTACCATAAATATTTTATTATTTCAACAATATTATATTTGTTGGTATTCTACCAACTTACCATTTTCATCCCGTAAGCAAAATTCTTTTATTTTACCATAACAAAAAAACTCTCCCATATTTTTATCATAGAAGAGTCTTTTTGAATACTACTTTTCCAGTTCTTGCAACAATTATATCATGTTCTTAATAACATCTAATTGTTTTTGAAGATTTTTTAATTCTTTTAATGTTCCTTGATAAATATACTCTCCAGAATTTAATAATACGTTTAATTGCTTTAGTGCAATATCAACATAATCCTCAGCATATCCGTCCCAAGCATATTTTTCATAATATCTAATAGCATTTCTTGCATATATTAGTACATGATAGTTCACTCTAACATCTTGTGTAATACAGAACTCTAATGTTGTAAATGATTTTTTAATTGTTTCCTTTAGCATATTCAATTCGTGTTCATTTGTTGCCTCATTAATAATATTCATTTCAAACATTATTATTGCATGAGTATTGGCAATCGAAAAAATTTTCTTTTTACTTTCTGTATACGCCTGATCTATCTGCTTCCAAGCTAAATCATATTCCTTTTTTCTTTGCAAAAATAATGCATATTGCTGTCTAATATATGGCGATTTATTATTCTTTAATACTTTCTCATAAAAGTTTATTCCCTTCTTTAAATCAAATGCCTTCTTTGTCAAATCTGCATCATAAGCTCTGCGTTTAAAAATATCATAACGATATATTATATGATTTCCAATTCTGTCTAAAAATTTATTCATAACATCAGAAATAATGTTCGGAGCTAAAACATTAAAAGATTTTTCTGCAAATAATTTACTACGCATCACTTTATAATCCTGCGATTTGTCATAAAGATCATAATCATCACTTTCTACTATTATTCGATTCATTTTTTCCAATGCATAAAATATGTCTTCATACGATTCAATGCAGTCACTAAAATAAAAATACATCATATCCATTGAACAAGGCACACCACAATAACTCGTATAATTAACCAACACAAACAATTCTAATAAATCAATTTTCAAATTACTGTCTTTATATTTTTTTAAATCTTTTACATAGCTTTTTATTCTTTCTTGAATCTGCGTTGAGGTGGCCGTATAAAAAACTATTTCTAATAATGAAATATTTTGATTCTCCGTCATCAACCCAAATGCATCTGAACTGGACCGATTCATCGACTTACATATCATTTGAATATCATTTTTATTAAGTTCGCTTATATCCACTATTCTATCCGATGATATATTTAGGAACTTTTTTATATATTCATAATTTAACGCTCTTTCAGCTAGAACCAACTTTATATTTTGTGCTTCTTTCAACACATTAAGTGCATCAACATTGCTATACAAGTTGTCAATAAAAACGGTTACGCTTTTATCTTCTTTAACTAAATCTACTAATTTCTCTGCCTCTTGCTTTATAATATTATTAAACCAAAACTTTCTACCTTTTAACTCGTCCGAAAAAGCCAATTGCATCAATAATGTAGATTTTCCGCATCCCGGAATACCTGTTATAAGTGTTATATCCCCTTTTAATATAGTCTCTAACAAAATGAAATAATAAGATGTCTTGGAAACATTATTCGACACAATATCTGAAATTATGGGTTCTGCACCGGCAAAAAAATCTACGACAGGTCGCTTTACACCTGATTTTTTTAACTCATTACAAATAAAACTCGTTGGATATTTTTCTCTATACTCCTTATATATATTTTTTCCTTCATCGACATTTTTTGCAAAACTCTGCTTTCCCAAATATTCTATCAATTCTTTTGTATCAGCTTCTATAATATAAAAACCAAGATCTTCGTAATCCTCAATGAATGCCTTGTTCTTTTCTTCCGGATAAACGACTAACCACTTTTGCATAAGAGATTTTGAATATGCCTCACTATTACATAGCAATTGCATTGTATCATTATCATTCAACCTAGTCCCCCAAAAGATTGTAGGTGCTGTTGAAAGCTTATAAGAAACCAATTCAAATAGTTTGCTGTCTTTTATAAACAGATCCGTTAATTCCGTTTCCGTAAACGACATTCTGCTTCCAATTGGATATGTAACCGAGCCATGCAATTTGTATAAACTCACCGCCTTCTCCTTCTCCAGAGAACCATATATTGTGGTATCAGAGAGATTCATCGAAGATCTTGGAGAATCATATATTTTTTCCAATAAATTATCTATATTAATTGTTACAATATTTTTTATTGGTAATTTGGTAATTGTATAATATTCTTCATCAAACTTCTTTACTGTGTATATCTCTTTTAATTCCTTTTCTAAAATATCCGAATTATCAAGTTTTATTTTTTGGCATGTTTTACTCAAATTGAGTTTGCGATTATTATCTAATGAAAATAATTTTATTAATCTCTGATTTATATCATCCCCTAATGGTAGTGATTCATCATTGTTATTATATGCATAAACCGAAAACCCCGCACCTAGAAACAAGTTAATTCCATATGACTTTGCCAACTCTTTAAACAATTCCTCATGATCAAATCTCATAAAATCCTCCTACTCCGTAAATACAATGCTATATTTTTTCTAGAGATATAATCTTATTCCTTTAACAAACATTATGTTTCTAAAATACCTAAACACGATATATACCTTTCTCATTTTAATTATCGTATGTTTTTCTATATCCTTATTTCAAAATAAAATGTAAAATAATCATAGGTTTGTCATTATCTCCGAAAAATACCGTTTGCCACTTGCTCGTTTTCACAAATACGCTTCGCAATGTTCTATATCTAGACTACCATAAATGTTTTATTATTTCAACAATAATATATCTATTCTTTATTTGTATTCCCTCTCCATCCCCTTCTTCACCATCCGATAAATCTCCACCCCATCTTTTCTGCCAAACCGATGTAGCGCTCCTGTATACAACTCTCGCCGTCCCCATTTTTCCTTCCCCTTCACATACTCCCAAATCTCTTCCATTCTGTTTTCATACAACGATCCCGTCAAAACCGCCTGCAAATTTCTCTTAACTCGCTCCTGTTCTTCTAAATTAACACTTTCCTCCTCCACATCCAGGGGCGTCATTCGTTTAAGAAGAAATTTTCGCCGCGAGCAGTCTTCCGGATCTGAAAATAATGTGAGTGCATTTTCTATATTAGAGGCTTTCACAATCTGTGGATTTCCAGCCTCTTTATCTCTACTGAAAAAATCTATTACTGCTTGAAAACCTTTATCATTACTAATGATCGCGATTTGCTTTTCTCCTCTTTCGCTGATTATGCCACACTCCGTTGCTATGTAGAAATCAAGCCCGTTTTTCCCCGCTGTTTTTAACTTTACTGCTCGAAATTGGCATTGACTCTCCTTAATCTGCTGCATATAATCTGTCCTGATCTTTCCACAGTTTCCACTGAAAAATATAATTAATGTATCCCCTTTATTTAACACATCCACACCTCGAAGACCATTAACATTACCAACGTTTTCGTAATCCACTAATATTGCCGCCATATTTATTCCTCCTGCTCCCTATTAAAGAAAATCTATTCTCCGTTGTCTAAGCTTCGTGCAATAATATTTCAATTTTCCACGCACAATCGTTCCTTTTATGCGTTTCGTATATACGGATATTATTGTAAAATAAAATGCATGTCAAGATATCCCGACATACACTTTATGTTATTTATTTTCCTGCAATGCGGTCATATAACCGAGTAATCGTTCCTTTTGCCTGCCTCCCAGGTTTCGGAAGCTTTCCAGAACGTGCTCTTCCTCTTCGTTCAATGCAAAAACATAATCCATCTCTTTGTTAGCGCCACCTGTGCTCTCTGCCAGCAATTCGTACGGTGTGACTCGTAACACTTCACATATCTTTAGTATTTTATCCGCTGAAGGATTTGTATTTTTTCTTTTCCAGTCGCTGATCGTGCTCTGAGAAATTCCCGTCTGTTCTGAAAATTCTTTCTGGCTTAGACCTCTTTTTTTCATGATGAGGAAAATCTTTTCACTAATTAGCAATCAACTCGCCCCCTTACTCAAACTCAGCAAAGTTACATGATATCCTAACTACCCAGCACTTCTTGAAATAAATTTCTTATATTATCTTAAATCCACCGTCTGTACGCTCCATGTATTTCAAACAGCTGAATATATCAGCTGATATCGGATTTCTTCGCTTTGATGGAATTTCCAATAAATATTTTCCTCTACTCTGCCGCAAAATCAGCAAAGATCCTCTTGCATCTTTCACAATAATAGCCGTGAGAATCCTTTACATAAGTATTCGACTTTTTCACATTTTTATTTGAGTCATCCGGCTTAAACTTTATGGTTGCCGGATGTAATTTCGGAATCAGCGTTGCCATTTCATAGAGTTCAACGTTGCCTTCTACCAACTCATCGCCACAATATAAACATTTCATATCGAATCCTCCAAAATGCCAGCTCCTAAATGTCAATTCAGGATTATATTTATTATAATCTTCCTTGCCTTTAGTGTACGTTTTCCTATCATCTACATGCTCTCTTTCCGGTTCTTGCTTAATATCACAGCACAATTTCACTATCGAAATATTGCTCCTGAAAATGAATCTGCTGCCTGATTTCCTCCTTTGAAAAAGTCACTTCCTCAGGCACAACTACCCATTTTTCTTCTATATCATTTTTTCTGTGAACAATGGCAATAATTTTACCCGTAAACTTGTCTACCGGCTCGTTTACACCTAATATATAGGCATCCTGCTCTTCTCCGTCTGGTGCCATAATTCCTTCAATAAAACCATAATTTACCGGGTAATACATATCTTTATGTTCCGGATGATAACTTCCCAGTGGTCTATCAACTGTAACAGTTACTATTGTTCCGATTACAGAATTATTTTTTATCTGCAAATACCTTTCTATCAATTTCGGCTGTATCGATGGATATGTCCAGTTCTCCGGCAATTCATCCATAAGAACCACCTTCTCCATTTCGCTATGTAATTCCTTAGTAAACTCTGTTATCTCCGCAAAACAAAGCAGTCCAAATGTTTCCTCGCCGGTATCATTCACTCTGTTCTTACCTGTTACTGAATATACACAGATCGGCTTTATCTCAAATCTGACTGCCCCTGTTTCTTCCTGCAATTCTCTTTTCGCCGTTTCAAGAATGTTCTCCCCAGCTTCTCTATGTCCTCCCGGCACTTCATAGGTATCTCTTTCTTTATGCTTGCAAAATACCCACTTGCCGTTACTCTGTGAGATAATTACTGCAAATTTCAGCAGTTCATCATTAACCGTATCATAAAACTTTACTTCCATCCCTTTTCCCCTTCCCATTCTATCATAAACTCATTCAAAAATTCCTGCATTACAACCTGCCTGTGTTCTGCCAGTTTCCTTCCCTTACTGCCATCATATGCGAATGTTCCGGCAATTCCAATAGCTCCAGTCTGTCTGCGTCCTGCACACATTTTCCTTCTATGGTATCAGGTACGTGTCCATTATTGCATATAAACATCCTATTATCAAACCGGGGCAGAGCAGGATATTTAATACAGATCATAAATTTCATACAACTGCATTATGTATTGTTTCATATCTTCCACCACCTTATCCGGTGCAATGATCTTTACTCCATTTCCCAATCCAACAAGCCACCCGAAAAAATTATTGCTAACCGCCACATCCACAGTGATCCGAAATTGCGTTTCGCTTACTTTGCGAATCTTGACATCTCTGCCAAAGCGGTCAAGCATAACTCCCGCCAGCTCATTTTCGCAAAGCATTGTGACGGACTGTTCTTTTCCCGTAAACATACCGAAGCGCTTCCTGGTATAAGAGGACATTTCAATCTTTTTAAAATCATCCTTTCCTTCCCGCACCATATCCAACTGACCAATACGAATCATCTTATCTACACGAAAATGCTTGATCATCTCTGCCGAACTATCGTATGCGATCATGTAATAATTTTCATCATCCCAGACAAGTCCCCATGGAGAAACCTTATAAAATGCTCCTCCGTGTTTCAACTTCATCTCTTTGTCAACATTCCATTGATAATACTGGAATTTGAGCATTGCATTCTCATCTATGGCATTGTGAATCTTGTCCACATTATAGTAAATACTTTCGTTCATTGTCTTGATCCGCCCATGTACATATACCTGCCGATTCAATTTCTGAGCATCGTATTGACTGACATAACGCTCCAGCTTTTTGATCAACTGACGAGATTTCTTCTCTGTAATAAACTTTGATGACTGTATTGCATCGACCAGCAGCTTCAATTCGGCAACTTCCAAGTCCCTGCTTCCAACATAATAATAAACCGTACGATTCTTCTGTATGCTATTCACATCAATTCCAAATACACGCAGCGCTTCAAAATCAGAAAAACTTTGAAGGTGATTCTACAAACTTTTTAGCTCTTTCAATCTGGCGTTCTCTGATGGTTCTCTGATAATTACGATATTTGATGGAATAGGTAACAATAAGATGCTGCTCAAGATTGTTCTCATTAATCCATCTGTCTTTATAGAAAACCTTCTCGTAATCAGTTTCTTCATCTAACTCGCTTAATTTATATTTTTTGTTACTTCCAGGAAGATACCATCCATCGTCTTCGAGACAGAAATCCTGTAAGAATCCTTTTAACTTTTTAATGGACTGTGTTGTAACAAATCCTCTGCCTTGAATACTGTTGAATTTTCTGTTGGCAGTCGAAGAAAGACCGGCATCCGTACATACGATAAAGTCAGATGCTTCAAAGTCTTTAATAATCTTTTGCTCAAGAGGAGACATGGAAGGTTGTTCATTCCGGTTACCATCAAAAACAGAGAATGCGAGTGGAATGCCATCTGCATCCATAAACATGCCCATCTGAACAATAGGGTTACTGCTCTTGTTATTTACAGAATTCTGGAACAAAAACTTAATGAGAAGTACACCTGCGAAGAGTTGATTGATACTATCCGCTCTATGGATATACTGATTGCACCTGGCGAAGGATATATCCCAACCTACACACGAACTGATATCACTGATGCTCTTCATGATGCTTTTGGTTTCAGAACAGACTATCAGATAACATCTCAAAAAAACATGAGAAAAATTTTAAATCAGACCAAAAAGAAGTAAATATTACCACATACTTTCCAACAAAAGAAACCTCGCAAACGGCGCAATTACGCGGTCTGCGAGGTTTTTGCCTTCTTTCAACTGTCAAAGACAGGATTATAACATATGTTTTAGTTGTAGACAACAAAAAAATCTCACATTTTCAGGGCTAATGATAACATGCTTTCATCATCACTTGGTTTTTACTGCCTTGGCCTTAGACCACTTAGTGTACACTGTGACAGCCTTACCATCCTTGTATGCGCGAACACGTACATAGTACTTCTTCTTGGCCTTCAGCTTCTTAACCGTCTTGACAAATTCGGTGTTACCTTTGACTTTAACTGTCTTTGTGGTCTTCTTAGTAAACTTTGATGATGTGGAATACTGCAGCTCATAGCCGGATGCATTCTTCACCTTTGCCCATCTGATCTTAAAGGACTTCTTGCGCTTGGTGAGTTTGGTGATCGCTGGTTTTTTCAGGTCAAAGGCTGGCTGAGCTGATGCCTCTGTAGGTACTACCACAGGCTTCTGAACTGGAGCAGTTGTCTCTGCAGGAGCTTTAGTTGGCACTACCACAGGCGTCTGAACTGGAGCAGTTGTCTCTGCAGGAGCTTTAGTTGGCACTTCAGTAGGTACTACCACAGGCGTCTGAACTGGAGCAGTTGTCTCTGCAGGAGCTTCAGTTGGCACTTCTGTTGGCACTTCAGTAGGAATCGGAGTTGGCTTTTCCGACTGAGCTACAGTGATGGTGACATTGTAGTCGATGGAAGTATATGGAACTTCCTCTCCATTAATCTTTAACGCAAATCGATAGTTAATCCAATCCACGGAAGCGGTCTCCGCAAACAGACCACACTCTTCGGTACCATATACGCAGCTTCCGATGGTAGCTCCGCCCCATCCATTGGCCAGACCATTTCCATCTCTGCTCTTAGGATTTAACTTCTGACCAACAGGAATCTCCACATCTCCGTCTGCTGTGTGTAATGTGAGACTCTTCACATAGATATCATATGTTGCATTTTCATCGTAATTGACAAAACCAAGATTTAAGACTTCATCTTTCTCAGCAATAGGTGCAGTCTTCATCACATAGTCACCTGATCTCACCACTTCCAGTGTGGAATTGATGGCACCGTTCGCTGTCTGCCCCTGAATGGTCACATCTGTGGCGGTAACATCAGTCACGCTGATATCCTCGGCAGGTCTTGCCACCTTCTCGGACTTGGTAAAATACCAGCTGTCGAACTCGATATCTGCTCCGCTAAACACGAAGAATACATTATGATTTCTTCCATCAAACTTCTTCACTGTCTTGCTGGCAACCTTGGCAAAATCACTATTATCAAACTCAATGTATGCCACTGGCTCACTTTGCACGTTGTCCAAGCGAACCTCCACGCGGCCCTTACCCTTCACGTTTGCCACAAACTGATCTGCGCCGTAGGCAAAGTCTGCACATTTAACCATGGTCCAAGCACCAGGAGCCATACTCTTGGCAGCTGGGTTCGCAACCTTGTCGTAAAATACATCTGCCGAAGTCAACATCAGGCTACCTCTCTGCTCTGTATAAGCATCTACCGCCTTGATCTGCTTCACACCCTTTCGGCTTGCCGCAGTAATTGGAATACTTAAGTTTGCAGGATCCATTGGCAGATAATCCACCATCAGACTTCGGAAACCACCGCTGATATGTGCATCATCTTCCAGCATCATTGTGTGATGGATGATGTAATTTACACCCTGATACTTGGCAAAATGAGTATGATTATTGCCCCATGTCATACCGGAATTACCGGTGCTGTTCTCGCCAGAATTATAGAAATATGCCCCCTGATACTTCCAACTGTCTGCATCCAAAGGAGTCTTGGTGGTCAGATATGCCATAGAACATTTAGGCGGCTTTGCAATACCATCATAGTCCCACTCCTTGCCTCTATCCTGCCAGTCATTACAGTAGGTATAGTAAAATGTTCCGTCGATATAATTCAGCTCACTGGCCTCGCAGAAATATGGTGCGTCGATAGACACAAACTCACTGTCAAAGGACAACATATCCTTGCCCAGTCTTACCACCTTTGGCACCTTGCTATGAATAGGACTTTCGTTGGTAGTACCGCCACCAAAAGCCAGCCAGCCTACGCCATTGTCATCGATGACAACGCCTGGGTCAAACGGTGCAGGACAATTCTTCAGTCCCGGCATATTTTGATATACAAGTGGCTTTCCCAAAGGATCACTCCAACCCTCCACTGGATCTGTGGATGTGATAACACCTACACCCTGTCCACCATTTGCAAAATACAGATAAAAATGAGTCAGGCCATCCTCCTCAACACGGGAAGTGATGGATGGCGCCCAGGAATTGACAATCCATGGTGCAATCTCCCCCACTTCGATTCTTCCATGATAAATCCAGTTGGCCATATCATCGGTAGAAAATACCACCAGTGAACGAATCTGATCGTAATCATTTTTCGTATCCTCCTGGTACTGCTGATGATCGTTGGTTCCATACACGTAAAGTCTTCCGTTGTACTCTACACAAGTTGGATCCGCACAAAAGATAGATGGAGAGATCGGATTGGCATTGGCTTCCGATTTCCAAGCATTTCCGCTAACCTCATCAATAATATTCCCCTCATCAAGACTCTCCAGAATCTCTCCCTGAGAAGCATCCGACAGCTTACCGGCAACCGCTGCCGAGGCATCGGGAACCATCTTTGCTGTTGGCACAAAGCCCAGTCCAGACACTACCAGACTAAGACTTAATACAATAGGTAATACACGTCTCATAGTCATCCTCCTTTACATGAAATTGATATGCTGATTTCATAGTAACATGGCGAAAAAAAGGATGTCAATAGCACCGCAACTTTGTGCTAATTTCCAGCAACTTCCTTGTGGATTAATATTGTCTTTTCCCGTAAACACTTCGATATTTTGTGGGTGACATGCCATTTACTTTTTTAAATAAACGAGTGTAATAATTTGCAGAACTCATCCCCACAGCCCGCGAAATCTCCTCCACTGACATATCGCTGTAGATCAACAGCTCCTCCGTGTGTCGTATGCGAATCAGATTGCCATACTCCGCATATCCCATACCAGTCATCTCGTGAAAAAAACGACTGAACGCATAGTAGCTCAGACCGCATCTCTGGGATGCCTCGTGCATGTCCAATCTTTCCGCAGGATTCGCCATGAGATAATGGATCACATCACTAATCTGCTGAATCTCCTCTTTGCCTCCGTAGCCCTGATGCAGCTGGATACTGCCGTTCTCCAACAACTTTGCCAAAAACTGCAATATAACAGCGTCCATCTGCCACTCCTCCGCCAGATTGCCCTTCTTATTATAAATTCGATTGTAAAATCGTTTTTGGTACAAGTCGTCCAGAGATTTCCGGTGTTCTCCATCCAACATCAGAAAAGGTTCTGCATCCGGGCTGATCTCCAACACCTGATCCTTCTGAAGACTGGAACTAACCTGATACAGAAAATCGCTGGAAAACTGAATCACCAGATCCTGGCACTCCGTAATGTTGTGATAACCGTGCATACAAAGTGGAGAAAACAAAAAGAAGCTACCAGGCTCCACCTTGTATCTCTGCCCATTGATAATCTGATAGCGCTCCCCAGAGACCAGGTAAGATATCTCATAATACGCGTGACAATGGGTGGGATATTGACGGTCCGCCTCCGTCTCGTAGCCAAAACAACTGATATGATGCTTGGCAGGTTCCTCATTATTTTGAAATTCTCTTTGATATAACATGGTGTGTCCTCCGCTGAGAGTATACGTCTTACTCAAATATAAAAATTTCTTCTATGGCTATTTCAAAAACTCGCGCAATATCAACCGCAAGAGATAATGTGGGATTATAATTTCCATTTTCAAGTCGGACTATAGTTTCTCTTCGTACATTTACAAGATCTGCTAATTCCTGTTGTGTCATTCCTTTTTCTACCCTTAAATTTTTTATATAAGTTGCCTTTAATCTACTCATTTTTATATGCCCTCATTTCATATTTTTCAATGAAAACAAAAAACAAATATCTCAGCATTTTCTCTAATCCAAGATAAATATACAAAATTCCAATCACCAAGTATGGATCTATTACAAATAACCACTTACAACTGAGACAACAGACATTAGCATCATAAGTAGAACCCCCAATATTCCTACTTTCTGCAACATCATCTCCCTTGGCAAAATCAAAGTTGCCATTCCCGCCAGTGTTAATACAAAGGCCAGTGGCATTTCCGTTACAAATTCTCGCTTATATATACTAAGCATATAAACATCTCCTTTCTTTTTGTGATATATATGTCACTTGTTACATATATATCTCATCTTATCTATAAATTGGGATTTTTACCCTCCCTACAAACTGGGATTTATAATCTTCTCTCATACTCTTCAATCAATAATGGCTGAATTAAAGGATATGCCCATTCAGTAGGAAGTTCATCAAGAAGAACCACTTTCTCCATCTCACTATGTAATTCTTCTTCAAACATTGTTATATCTGCAAAATATAGCATTCCAAATGTTTCTTCACCAGTATCATTTACTCTAGTCTTACCTGTCACCGAATATACGCATATTGGTTTTATCTCAAATTTGATAGCCCCAGTCTC
>ERZ773158.718-NODE-718-length-36974-cov-9.286221_pt1 | contig 36974 bp, 25 predicted proteins | sample MGYA00511918_ERZ773158 | MGnify/ENA primary metagenome ERZ773158 (study PRJEB29015, sample SAMEA2737876) | human gut metagenome | biome: human gut; feature: human-associated habitat; material: faeces | place: China | collected 2012 ...
GGCAGAGATCCACTTCCTCTCCTTTGTAAGAAAGTTTTGCACTTCTTACGGTTCCCTCTCCTGCATAGTGGGTGAAATAACCTGCACGGTATTTCTCCTGAATTAAGAATGGGTAGGATGCATCCTGAACATGTTTTGTTCCGATGCCGACCGGCCACTCTAATTTTGCTGCATAAGGACGAAGGTCAACGATCGCACCGCCCTGATCCATGTTGACACATGCTCTCATGTATGGATCGCAGTACCAGAATAACTGTTTGTCGGAACCATATAAGATATCTCTCCAGAGAGCACATTCCGGCTCGTTGTAATTGTTCTGGTTGACACCTTTCTTCTCACGGTAGTAATCAGCGAACTCCGACATCGTCATATCTACTAACTGACCCTCTTTTTTCAGTTTGCCGTAGTAAGCACAGCCATCGCTGTAGGATTTGTAAAGGAGTTCATATGGCTGCTCCCAGCGTCCCATCTTGTTCATCCAGCCCGGTCCAACAAACATCATGTTGTAGGAATATCCGTTGTTATATTTCTCTAAGGAACGGTACTGGTCGATCAGATTGTAAAGATATGGATACTCCCATGTCTTTGTGTCATAGATCATACCACGGAGTACGTTCTGCGGATGTGTTCCGAAGTTCGAACCATTTCCATCGTAACATGCAATCAGGTCACGGGAAAGATGAGGGATCGCTACGATACCACTGTCTTCCTCTTTATTTGCAGCCGGTGCATGTGTGTTCTGTTTGGATGGTATCCATGGTGCCCATGGGCCGCCATCAAATAATGTATACCAGGAGTTATTGCAGGTATGATAAGCTTTCGGGCCTTCCTCCCAGCAGGTAGCAACTGCACATTTTACAGTCGGATATGCTGCCTTGATATAGTTTGTCAGGTCAGCATCCATATAATAAGAACCTGTGGATTCCGGATAAAAACCGAATCTGTCATGGAATTTCTCGAATACATCATTTACGATGGCTTTCTTATCTTCCATGGAAAACATCCAGATACAGAAATCCTTGGTCTTATATTTTTCACGGAACTCCTCACAAGGAAGTCCTAATAAAGATAATGCGATCTCATCGCCATATACTTCATGATCATGTTTTGCGATCTCCACTGCCTCATCATTGAACAGTGAAGCATATGTCATCTGAATGGTTACTTTTAATCCATTCTCATGAGCTAATCTCTGCTGTGTCTTAAAGATATCCAAAGACTCTGTCAGCAGTGCCTTATCTCCGATATCCTCTTCTTTTCCCTGTCCAGTCACTGTTGCAGAATACTCTGGCACCATCTCCGGACGATGAATAAGATTCAGTACAAATTTATCCATTTTTTTCTTTCTCCTCTAAAAATATTTTTCTAACCTTTTACAGCTCCACCGGTAACACCCTCAACATAGAACTTCTGCATCACTACGAAGAGAATTGAAATCGGGATTGCGATCATAACACCGCCTGCACAGAAGATTGAGAAGTAATCTCCGATTAATGTCTTCTGTAACAGGTTATAAAGACCGATCGCAACTGTCCAGTCTGCGGACTCTTTGGACTTGATCATGATTCGTGCCAGAACAAAATCCATCCATGGATTCAGGAAAGAGTTGATGATCGTATATACTATCATCGGTTTTGACAGTGGAATAATGATTTTTCCAAAAATTGTTGCCTCGGAAGCACCCTCTAAGCGGGCAGCCTCTCTCAGTGAAACCGGGATGGTATCAAAGAAACCTTTCAATACCAAAAAACCAAGTCCCGAACCTGCAGAATATACGATAACCAGACCTGCAAGTGAATCGGTAAGTCCGATCATTTTTAAAACAAAATAAACAGCGATCATGGAAAGTACACCTGGGAACATTCCAAGAATGATAGAAAAGCTCATCAGAGGTTTTCTCGCCTTGAATCTCATACAACTGAATGCATAAGAGACCATCAGTACAAAAGCGGATGAAACGATGCAGGTAAAAAATGCTACAATAAAGGTATTTTTAAACCATGCCGGAAAGTTCGCTGCTGTATCTGTCTTGAAGAACAGTTGATGATAGTTTGCCAGTGTCCAGTGTTCCGGGAAAAAGTGCTGGTAACTTACACCCTTTGTAGTGGAAAGGGATGTTACAACCAGCCATACAATCGGAATCAGCCAGATGATTGCCAAAAGAGCAAGTACTAAATGTCTTACAATGATTTTCCATGTTTTCTTTTTCATTATTGGTACACCTCCTCTTTATCACCACTGATCATTCTTGTATAGCTAAGCAATGTAAGAAGCGCACAGATAGCAAATGAAATAATACCAATTACCGATGCCATCTTATAGTTTGAGTTATCGTTGGTCAATGTAAACAGCCATGTAATGAGAAGGTCTGTCTCTTTTGCATTAGAGTTTGCAAATGCCATGTTTGCTGTTGCATTGGAACTTGTCAGCAGATAAATAACGTTAAAGTTATTGATGTTTGCAATGATGCTCTGAATCAGGGATGGTCCACAGATAAATAATACATACGGCATTGTGATCTTCCAGAAAATCTGCCATTTATTTGCACCATCGATACGTGCACTCTCCAACTGATCTGTCGGAATATTCATCAGAATACCGGTAGCGGAAAGCATCTGATATGGAACACCGACCCAGATATTAATAAGAATGATCATTGCATGAGACCAGCCTGGTTTAGAGAGAAACGGAATATAGTTTCCGGAAACAAGTCCGATACTTTGTAACCAGCCTGTCAGACCGATGTTGGAACATAATGTATTTACAATACCGTGGTCGCTGAACATTTTGCTTACAAGAAGCAATGTTACGAACTGTGGAATCGCGATTGTCACAACAAAAAGTGATCTCCACATTTTTTTAAAATGTGTATCTTCATGGTTGATCAGCTTTGCCAAAAGAATACCACCGATGAAAGTTGTAAATGTTGCCGATACTGCCCAGATCATTGTCCATGCAAGAATTCTTACGAATGCATAGGAGAATGTGATCGTGGTGCCGCCTGTAAACATATTCTTGAAGTTTCTAAGTCCAACCCATGTAAACAGGTAGTTTGGCGGCATATGATCCATATCATAATTGGTAAATGCCACACAGGACATAAAAATGATCGGTATAATGTTCATCATAATAACACCGATACTCGGCAGGGTAAGTAATGTAATATAAAACTTACCGTTGAAAAGAGATTTTATATCTTCTGCAAATGTATTGACATGTTCTCCCTCTTCTTTCATAAGCTGAAGCTGGTAAACAGCTTTCATATTGCTTATATATAAAAATATGAATGCTACGATTACGAGAATACCAATAATACCATATAGCAGGTTCAGCAATGAGTTATCGTAATCATTAACAGTATTTTTCAAGGTCAGCGGATCAAATACGGACTCATACTGAACGGTACCAAGTGTATTTAAATCCTTAATATAATTGATAGAGAACATTCCTGTAAACAGGATCACTACCACTTCAAGGGCTGTTATTAAGACACCTTTGACGATCTGTTTCCGTCCCCAGTATCCTGCACCCATAACAAGCAGTGAAAGCTTGCACCAGATATCGCCCTTTGCCACGGCTGTTCCAAAATCGGCAAAGTATTTTTTGATTGCGTTTAAAAATGTTTTCATAGATTCACTCCCTATGCGCGTGAATGAGAATTTTTGGGTAAGTCGCAAAAACTTTTCTCTTTTTAAAAATTTCCACATAGCTTGTCACAAGGAAGACATTGGTTTCCAGTGGGAAAATATCCTCCTCTGCCGGAAAGCAATGTCCTGTCTGGCAGGAGATAATGTCCTCCTCATAAAAGTTAATCTCAAAGCCATGTGGAAATCTGAGTTTTACAGGTATTTGATTATTCAGCTACCGGCTGTGTAATACCAGCTACTGCATCATCAAGTACAGCCTGAAGATCTGTTGCACCGTCAACCAGGTTCTGTCCAAGTGCCTTTGCCGGATCCCAGTAATTATTGCCTACAACCTGCTGATCTGCAAACTCTGACTGCGCTGCAAGTGCTGCAAGTGCCGGGGAATCGATCTGAGCTGCTGCTACTGTGTTAGCCGGTCCCTCTGATGTAGCGTTACCAATTGCTAACTGGCTCTCCTCATTTGTGAGATACTCAGCAAGGAGCATTGACCAGCCAACATTTTTAGCATGGGAGTTAACACCTACGAATTTGTATCCTGCATAAGATCCCATCTGTGTAGCTGTTCCATTTACATCGAAAGTAGGTAATTTGCATGCTGCATATCCGTCGCCGTATTTCGCTTCAAAAGATCCGGTGTTCCATGTACCGGAAACATATGCGCCAAGTGTACCGTCATTTAACATGGTAATTGCATCCTGATCAGATACGCTTACAAATGCTGGAGAAGAAGTGATATTCTCAATGCTCTGTGCTACTGCAAGACCGGTCTCAGAGTTCCAGTCACAGTTGTTTGAGTTATCTTCATTCATGGAAAGTTCACAGCCTGCACCAGAGAAGAATCCATACAGATACCATCCATCTGCTACATTCATGCCAACTTTTGTTCCTGCTTCTTCCGCTTTTGCTGTAAGATTTTCCCAGGAAGCCACATCCTCTTCAGAGAAGATGTTTGAATCATAGTATAAGAAGTAACCATTCGATGCTGTTAATGGATAAGCGTAAAGTTTTCCGTCTTTGGTAGCTGCTGCTACAGTTGCCTCTGAGTTTGTTTCTTTCGGATCATATGTATAAGTAGCTGCCACTTCCTGAAGCGCACCTGCATTTACAAGATCATTTACCTGATCATCTGCAAATACGAATACATCTGCTGCTGCATCGATATCCTCAAGGATCTTATCTTTGGCATCTGCCTCAGATACAGCACCGATCGTGATGTTAAAATCTACATCTGAGTACTGCTCTTTGAATTTGTCTGTCAGCTCTTTCATAACGTTCTGATAAGCCTCAAGTTCTGAACACCAGAGCTGGATATCTACGGTTCCGTCTGTTGATGCAATCAGATTTGCGATTGCATCATCGGAAGCTGATGCTGCCTCTGTCTCTGCAGCTGCATCGCCTGCTTCTGTTGTTGCAGCTGCATCACTGCTCTCTGCTGCATTGTCTGCTGCGCTGTTGTCAGCTGTGCTGTTGTTTGCTGCTTTGTTTCCACATCCTGCGAACATGGAAGCTACCATTGCTGCACATAATACTGTGCTGATGACTTTTTTCTTCATTTGAAAATCCTCCCTTTTCCTTGATAGAAAAAAATGTTCTTTTAGAACGCCTTTTCGTGTTGCGCTATGCGCAATCGGTTGTTCTATGGTTAGAGTATATCTCCGATACATCCTTGTGTCAATGTCCATAATTTATAATAAATCCGACCATTTTTTAGCAATTTTGCATAATATCTTCTTTCTTCCATGCTTTTATTTTTTTCATATTCGACTTTTGCGCAACCGTTAACCATTTATTTTTCGCGCATTTTCAATTCTTAAACTGCCTTTTTATGTGTGTTTTGGCTTGTTTTTTGGATTTTTCGAGTTGCTGTTTTTCCTATTTGATTTGGTAACGTTTTCAAAGATTTTATTTGGATATATTTGAGAATATCAATGCCTTTCACACAAAAAAAAGACGAAACACCGCTTTTTTACGTGTTTCGCCTTTTCATATTCAATGACGTCTAATTTTCAATTTATTTTCTATCTGTGCTCACTTGGTTGATTCCTTCAGCACCACCTCATACGGAAGCAATGTGCGCTCTTTCACCTCAAGTCCCTCCGTCAGATCAAGCAGTGTACGGCATGCCACCATGCCGAGTTCCTTTGCATCAAATGAAAGCGATGTGATCGAGGGAACATTGTTTTCAAGTACCATGCTGTTATAAAACGATGCCACCCGGACATCTTCCGGCACTTTGACATGCTGCTGGCGCAGTGTCTTTAAAACACGGCTGCAGACAGCGTCATCCATACAGAGGATGCAGTCTGCCTGTCTGTTTAATGCTTCCTTAACTGCCTTTTCCACCAGAACCTGGTTATCCTGGCTTAAAAACATCAGATCCACATCTAACGTTTTCCCCATCTTCGCATATGCCTCACGAAATCCCCGCAGACGGCTCTGTGTAACCACATGCTCTTCATTGCCGCCGATCAGTGCAATTTTGTCCATCTGCTTCATCAAAATGATCGATGTAAGCTCTTTGCATGCACTCTTGTGATTGTGATCGATCTGAATCACGCCTTTGTAATTGGCACTGGTACTTCCGATCGTGACAAACGGTACATTTTTTGTCTGCAGAAAATCGATCTGTTCATCTTCCACAAAAGTGCGCATCAGGATCACACCGTCCACTTTATGGTTTGCTATGATACGCTCAAGAGAAGATATATCGTTTTTCCTGCAGATAGAAAGCAGGATATCATATTCCATGCTGCCCGCAATCTCCTGTATCCCAAACAGACATTCCTGAAAAAATGTAAGATCCACAACATCATACTCCCCCGGCATGACCACACAGATATTATAAGTTTTAGACTGCGCAAGCCCTTTCGCAATGACATTCGGCTTATAATCATGTTCTTCTATGTAGGCGAGCACGCGCTCTCTTGTCTCCCTGCCAATACGACCTTTACCGGAAATTGCACGTGACACGGTTGTCTTCGATACCCCAAGCGCCTCCGCCACGTCCGCAATCGTAATATTCTTTTCTAACCCCTTATCCATAAACTCTCGTCCCTCGCTTTTTTGCGCTTAGTTGCGCAACTAAGTTTATTATTGTACAAACAGGGGCAAAAATCAATCCTATTTTTTTCTATTTTTTCCCGGCATCAATCCGGTATTCCCTCATACGAAATCCATGCTACATCCGCAAAACGATCCGACATTTCACCGTTTGAAGACGCATACACACCGAGCGTGCAGCCCACAAATCCCCCTGCTTCCTCTGTACTGTACGGCAGCAGGCTCACGTCTTTAATGAGTTTTAATACCTTTCCTTCCTCATCTCTGACAAAAAATTCTGCCCTCTGTCCTGCTGCCTTCAAATACAGTTCCAGCATTCCTTTTGCATTGATTTCTTCTTCCGCAAGCAGCGTATCGTTTTCTGTTATATGTGCGATTACCTGCAGCTTTCTCTTCTCTTTTCCACCGCAGATGCGCATCGAAAGATGATTTGCATGATTCTGATAGCAGACGATCCCCGCCTGTTCATTTTCCCGCTCCGCATCAAATTCCATGCATGCCGAAAATGTAAAATCATAATCTTTCTGCCGCAGCCCGAAATACTGCGCGTCCGTTTTCTCTGTAAGTTTCTGTTTTTTCAGATGCATCCTGAGAAAACCTTTTCTCTCGATCAGTGAATATGCATTTTCATCCCTTCTCTGCAGCGACAGGAGTCTGTCATCTATTTTTTTCTGATCAAATGCAATAAAATCCGCGTGGGTCACTTCCCTTTCCAGGCGATACTCACCGATCGGAAGTTCTGTTTTCTCTGTCAGATGTCCAATCCCCGGATTGATGACGGGCCATCCGTCCTCCCATTCCACTTTTGCCACAAAAGTTTCCCTGCCAATACTACAGTGTCCCTCACATGGCCTCGATGCAAGCATGACGACATACCAGTTTCCGTCTGCATCATCCACAAGATCTCCGTGTCCTGCATAGATCACCGGATAATCCCTGCCAAGATTGCGGTGCGTGAAAATTGGATTTCTCTTGCATCCACAGAACCATTCTCTTAACGACCTGCTTCTCGCGATACTGATGCTGTGTTCCGGTCCCGTACCGCCCTCTGCGATCATCAGATAATACCAGCCGTCTTTTTTGTAAAGGTGCGGTCCCTCCGGCCAGATACAATCTTTTAATGCACCTTTCCAGACCGCCGTCCCCGCACCTTTTAAGCACATTGCATGAAGATCCAGCTCCTCTATCCAGATCTCCCAGTCACCATTGTGTCTGACCCCGGACGGATTCGGTCTTGTCCCGACATAATAACATTTCCCATCTTCATCAAAAAAGAGGCTCGGATCAATCCCCTCCGCCGCATCTCCCAGATAATGTGGAACTGACCACGGCCCTTTGGGGTCCTGTGCCGTTATCACAAAGTTTCCACCATGATCCACATTTGTTGTTATGATGTAATAAGTACCCTCGTGGTAACGGATCGTCGGTGCAAAGATCCCCCGTGAGATCTCACTGCCGGACAGTGGAAGCTGTTCTTCCCTGTCCAACGCATTGCCGATCTGCTCCCAGTGCGCTAAATCCCTGCTATGAAACACAGGAATCCCCGGAAAATATGCAAAACTCGAATTTACCATATAATAATCTTCCCCCACCCTACAGATAGATGGGTCTGGATAAAAACCGGACAGAACCGGATTCTTTGCTATACTCATTTTATCGCTCCATTTCTACTATTCTAAAATCTTATTTTTCACACAAATTTCTCTGCTTTCCAGGCAGCCATGCCTTTTTTATTCCACATAGCCAAAACCAAGTATTGTAAATTTCTTTTCTTCTTCCCCAGGTGTCATCTGAATCCTCACCTGATGCCATCCGCTTTCTTTTTCTTCCAGAAGAATGACCGGATTGCAGTGCGTCCAGCCGTTCACATGCGGATCTGCGGTCAGAACTTTGGTATCGTCCACAAACACATCTGCCCGTCCGGCGTCCACCGCTCCGGAATCTTTAAAGATGAGAAGCAGTGACCGGCAGTAGATATCCATCTGGAATGCATCTTCTGATCTGCCATTTGCCCCATCATACTGCCAATTGTACGGAAATTCAGGAACCGGCGTTAAACTGTCATCCATCTCCACACACTGTAATTCCTGATCTGTACCGGAAAATGCGCCACAGCAGATCTTCGCACGTTCATAGCCGTCTCTGCGGTCTAATAATTTCACTTGCGCAAATTCATCCCCATAAACCGGTTTTTCATGCATTCTTCTTAAAATATCAGGCTCACAGACCGCCCGGTCAATCAGATACATCAGACAGTCTGCCATGATTTTATGTCCCAGATTTGTCGGGTGAAACGCATCATAAAAGAACTGATTTTTTGAAACAACTCTGTCCTTTGCCTGCCGAAACTGCGGTGTCACGGCATCCCGGATGCTTACCATCGGGAGCTGATACCGCTCTCCCACCGGAGCAAGGCGTTCCTGTAAGTTCCAGTCATTTGCAAAAACAGCAAACAATAACAGGACAGCCGGTGCATCCGGCATGGATAAAATTTTTGTCACAAGGCTCTCATAACACCTTCCCTTTGTCTCATCCCCCTCGTCATTTACTGCAAATTCCACGACTACCAGATCCGGCTTTTCTTTTCCATCCCGCAGGACATCCCTCTCAAAACGGATCATCCCAAGCTCCGACGGGGTTCCGCCCACTCCCGCTTTTATCAGTTTCACATTGTTATTTTTTCCGTATTTTCCGGCAAATGCCTTCCAGAACCGGTATGCGTAGCACTGTGTGTGAAGCGGAACTGCCCCGGCTCCCTGCGTGATGGATCCTCCTATATATGCTATGGTTACCGGCTCCCCAGCCCGCGCTTTTTCTACGACTCTTCTGATCCTGCCCGCATCTCCCATAGAAAGGAGTGACCGCTCTATCATTTCCTGATATCCGTGGGATTCCATATCCACCACGCGCTCTTCCTGCGGCTTTGGTACGAAAAATCCATCCTTTAAAAAGAAACGGACATTGACCCTTGCAGACTGTTCCGGCGTCTCAAAGACAAACCGGATCTGCCCCGGCACATCATCATCTGTTTTCCACTTTACCGTATCAAGCGTGATCCTGACTTCTGCGCCATCCCCACGCAGTTCTGTTTCTATGAGCGTTCCGCCGCCGTAGAGATCCTCTTTCCCGTACATCTGAAATACAAATGTGACCGGTTCTCTGCTATGTTCCATCTCCACGGATATACCGATGCTGTGCACCAGGCTTTTAAAGCCCTCCACCGTGCCAAGTTTCTTTAAAATTTCTTCATCACAGACCTCACCGGTCACTTCCGCACTGCTTTCAAGCCTTCCATCACTCTCGTAGATAAACTGGACTCCCCTGCCCTGATACTCCCCCTGCGTCTGGAGCGAGCCAAAGGTTTCTTTTTCTTTCATAATGTAAAAATAAGATCTGTCTTTTTCCGGATCTTTCGGTGCCACAGGTCCACTCATCTGTTCGTCCTCCTTCTCTCCGGCAGTCCAAGACCTGACTCCGGCAAATGCTTTCCCTTGCGCACAAACGTCAGTTTTTCCAGCAGAAATCCCGGTGTCCCCGCATAAATTCCAATTTCATTCTCTCCGCTCTGCAGCGTGACCTGCACACGGACAACGCGGATCTGATCCACCACCATTTTCGCCCATTCCGCACAGGACGGCTCGCCGGAACGGTATCCATCCGGAATCATCTCTATCTTTTGCGGTGCATTTCCATTGACGGCGCAGCCAAAATAGACACTGCCTCCCTGACAGACCGGATTTGCCGGAGCGGTATAGCAAATCATTTCGTATTCTCCCGCCTCCCTGACATAGATCTGATACGTCAGTTTTGGTGCCTGTCTGATCTGCTCTGCCATTTCAAAAAAAGTCTTTGTCTGCGGATATGCTTTCACACCAGATAACGTTTTTCCGTACTCCGGCAAAACATAAAATGCTCCCGCCTCCGCCTTTTCATTGCAGATAAAGTGCTCTGCCTCGACAGAGAGCATCCCGTCTGTCTCATAAAATGCCTCCGCCGGACATCCCGGCAGATCTTTTTCCAGCAAAATTTTTACCGGTATCCTTCCACCCTCATAGCAAACCTCAAAATCATATGTCCTGTGGTCATTCTCCCAGTCTGTGATCTCATCTCTTTTTATCTGCACCGTGAGCACTTCCTCACGGTCTGTGACTCCCTGCATTTTTCCAGGCAGAACCCACGGACTTTTGCACTCGATATGATAAGGCACTTTTTCTTTCGAGCCGCCAAACAATAACAGGGAGGCTTCACTGACAGCCGGATCTAAAAACTGCCGCATCACGATCAATTTTTTCGTCCAGTCCCCGCCTGCCGTACAGACATCACCGCCCTCTGACATGGCAAAGATCCTCGGCTTATTTGCCGGTTCTATGAAGGTCATGAGCGGATACCTGCACTCCTCATCGTTCCAGTTCACAAAGCCGATGTGCTCTGAGAGTGCCATTCCATCCCATTTTCCATCCAGAAGCTGATGAAACCGTTCTGTGAGTAAACGGTCTTTTTCGATACATGCTTTTATTTTTTCTGCATAATCATTTGCACATACCGCTCCCATTTTTGCAAAAAATGAATTTTTTCCTGCATAAAGCTGCATATCAGATGCGTTTGCACTTCCCATTGCCGGGTAATATACCAGTTCCCAGAAAGCCGGCAGCATCTCTTCCGGCACAGAAGATAAAAGCTTTTCTGTCTCCTCTTCTAACCTTTCATTTTCCTTTTGTCTTTTGTCTGCCTCCCCAAAGTGCACCGGATGATAAGTATCTGCGCGCATCGCTTCCGGCTTGCAGTTATGATTCATTTTTGTATACTGCTGCATGATCCGATAAACTGCATTCTGCTGCGCCTCATAGAACCATCCGCCAAATTCACGTTTCACCCAGTACGCCAGATAATCCTGCGGCGCATGAATCCTGCTGCTTCCCCATTTCTCATAATCATATGCGAGATCCATAAAGAAACTGAGCGGATACTCCTGAAATTTCAGATCACCGACATTGACGATCCAGATATCCCGCACACCAAAGTCATATGCCATCGTCATCTGATCCCAGATTTTAGGCAGATAAGAACTGTTCACCCACTCATAAGAGACCGGCGATCCGTGGTAATCAAAGTGATAATACATGCCAAAGCCCCCGCGGTGGGAGCGCATTTCCTCCGTCGGAAGTGTCCGCATATTTCCATAGTTATCCTCGCAGAGCATCAGCGTCACACCGTCTAAGCCATCCCAGTCTTTAAGCCCCGGCGTTGTCTCATCCCCGTAATAATAAGCCTCCACTTCTTTATAAAGTGCGAGCATTTCCGGTTCATTCTCCCCGACACATTCCCGGATGAGTTTTCTCTGTTCTGTGATGATCTCTTTTAACAGGGAAATATTCTGCTCTAAGGATGCATCCTCCCCAAGCATCAGAGAATCTCTCTCCCCACGCATGCCGATCGTGATGATATTTTCATATTTTCCACTGCGCAAAAGCCCGTCGCGCCAGTAACGGATCAGTCCCTCACGGTTGGTAAGATAGCTCCACTCATTTCCATAAACAGAATCCTCTCCACGCACCAGATCCCATTCTTCGCTGTGTCTTAAACATGGTTCATGGTGGGAATTGCTCATCACGATCCCGTAGCAGTCTGCAAGGCGGGCATTTTCCTCCCCCGGTCCATCCAGTGAAAAAGACGATGTCCACATTGCCGGCCACAGATAATTTCCTTTCAGCCGAAGCAGTGTCTCAAAGATCAGGTCATACATTTCTGCAGTAAATCCACCATAATGGGAAAATGTCCAGTTTCCGAACGCAGGCCATTCATCATTGATAAAAAACCCCCGGTATTTCACGGAGGGTTCTTTGCTCTGCATCGAGTCTTTTTCGGAAAAAATGATTTCTTTCTGCGGGGCAGGGACCACATCTGCAAAGTGGACAAACGGCGATACCCCCATAAGCTCTGAGATATGGAATAACCCATAGATTGTTCCCCGCTTGTCACTTCCTGCGATCAGCAGACTGCCATTTTTCAACACCTGAAACAGAAAACATTCCCGCTTTCCACACAGAGAGGAAAGTTCTATCCCTTCCTCTTCTGCGATCGCCTCTGACATCTCACTGTTTCCGAGCGTTGCCACATACACCTGCGCCGGCTGCAACTCTCCCTGCCATTTTATGATCTTCGGGCGGACACCTGTGACCTGCTCCACATCCCCACAAACCTTTTCTGTGATTCTATAGACACCCTCAAATGTCCCATCCTCCATCACAAATGCCGCTGCTTTTTGATCCTTTACCAAAATTGCTTCCATACGAGCACTCCTAATAAATTCTATAATTGCCGCTCAGTGCCAGATATGCGAAGAAATACAGACAGTTGTCATAATATCTTCTGTCCCCGGTGCGAAGCGGTGTCTCCCAGAAACGGTGGACACAGAGAAATGCATTTTTCTGGTCTGAGGCAAGTGCCGCCTGCGCATTGACCGCAGTCATCGCAACCGGATGCAGTGCCTTTCCTTCCAGAATGGTTCCGTCGGTCAGGAAAATACCGTCCCTGTCTTTCTCCTGCACGGTATCACAGAAAAAATTCAAAAACCGGTCAACATTCTCACTCTCCCACTCATCCTTCGCAAACCACTCATAGTCAAGGGCAATGTTTGCGATCGTCCGGTAGGCATCACTGTAATACCAGTCATGTCTGCCTCCCCACTGGTCTAAAACAGGCTGATACGGTGTTCCGTCAAATTCTGCATATTCCGCACTAAGACCAGTGACCGGATGACATGCACGCTTTAAGTAATTACGGCTCGCCTCCGCCGCCTCCTTAAAAAATGCCCGGTCCTCTTCTTTTGCCCACAGTGCGAACAACTCATAAAAATGAGGCAGATGATAGGACGGATCCGAAAAATCCACATCCGTGATAAAACGGATCAGATGATTTGAGGCATCCCACATGGCTCTGCCACCCTCTCCGTTTTCTCCCTTGTGGATGCAGGTGTGCAGCAACTCCTTCGCTTCCCTGCTGTAATTGAATATCCCTTCGCCGTCTCCCCAGCGGTGCGCTGCGAAAAACAGTGCCATCGCAAAAAATTCCTCACCATCCGGTGCTGCGCCAAAAGAATTTTTTGTTCCATCCGGCTGCACCGACCATGCAAAATATCCTGCATTTTCGCCTTCCTCTAAGTACATATAAGTTTTTGCCCATTTCCACAGACGGTCAAATTCTTCTTTCCGGTCCATCTGGACACACATCATCATGCCGTAGGACATCCCTTCTGTCCGCGCATCATGGTTACCCGTGTCCTCGATATATGCCATATCGTCCCCGACGGGATGATAGATCCGCTCTGATTCTGCCCCGTAAAAAAGTGTATGGAAGATCTCATTTTTCCGCTTTTCTATGGTTTCCTTATCATAGCCTGCCTCCGCAAATACATTGCGGTAGGTTCCAGTCTCAAACGCTCCTCTTTTCATGCAACTTTGTCCTTTCCTCTTATTCCTTGACACCGCCAATGGTAAGTCCTGTCACAAAATAGCGCTGTAAGAACGGATACAGACAGATGATCGGCAGCATAGTCAGTATCGTTGCAGCGGCACGCACGGAAGTCGGTGTCACAGATCCTGCCGCATTTTTCATTGCCTCCACGGAATTTCCCTGGTTTGTGACGGAAGATAATAATTTCATCAGCTCATACTGTAAAGTTGTCAGGTTCGCACTCATACGGTTATAGAGCATTGCATCAAACCATGAATTCCACTGTCCGACTGCGACAAACAGTGCAACCGTCGCATATACCGGTTTGCAGAGCGGGGAAATGATCTTTAAGAAGATCGTGGTGTAACCTGCCCCGTCTAACTGCGCGGATTCTTCCAGACTGTCTGAGATACCATTCATATAAGTACGGATGACTAACATGTTAAATGCGCTGAACATTCCCGGAATGACATACACCCAGAAACTGTTTGTCAGGTGAAGTGTCTTAAATAACAGGAAGGTCGGGATCATTCCACCATTGACATACATGGTGATCACCCAGAACAGGGATAACTGTTTTTTAAACATGAAACGTTTTCTGCTGACAATAAATGCCAGAATCGCGTTGGCAAACAGTGCAAGTGCTGTTCCGATGACGGTTCTTGCAACCGTGATGTAGGCACCCATAATCAGGTTGTCTTTCTGCAGCACGGTAATATAATTTTTCCATGTAAATTTTCTCGGCAGCAGGTAGATCCCGCCGCGCAGCGCATCTGTTCCGTCATTCAGTGAGATTGCCAGCGTATTTAACACCGGATATAACGTAATGATCACAAACATGATCATAAATAATGTATTTAACGTTACGAAAACTTTGTCCGCAACGGATGTTTTCTTTCTTGATTTTCTTCTCTTTGTTGTTACTGCTTCCATACCAATACCCCCTAAAACAGCCTTTCTTCGCCGTTACGTTTTGCGATCTGATTGGCGATCACGATCAGAATGATACTAACCAGACTCTTGAAAATACCGGCTGCCGTACCAATGGAGAAATCATTCTGGCTGATGCCCCATTTTAATACATAAATATCGATGGTCTGCGATACGCTCTGTACCAGACCGTTTCCAAGCAGATACTGGATCTCAAAACCTGCATTCAGTACGTTTCCGACATTCATTAAAAGTAAGATCATGATCGTCGGCTTAATTCCGGGAAGTGTGACATATTTGATTCTTGCCCAGCGGCCCGCACCATCCATATTTGCAGCTTCATAGAGTGAAGGATCGATTGCTGTGATCGCAGATAAATAGATGATCGCATTCCATCCTGTCTCTTTCCATACATTTGCAAATGCCACGATCGGCCAGAAGTATTTCGGATATGCAAAGAAGTTGAGAGGCTGGTCTAAAATACCAAAGTTCACTAAAAGTTCGTTGATAATACCGGTGCCCGATAATGCATCATGTAAAATACCGGTAACAATAATCCAGGAAAGGAAATGCGGCAGATAAGAAATGGTCTGTACGACCTTTTTTCCTCCCTGTGATTTTACCTCGTTCAATAAAATTGCAAATACGATCGCCATCACAAAGGTGACGACCAGATTGATCACACCCATGGCAAGTGTATTTCTGATTACCCGCAAAAAGGTTGCATCGGAAAATAACTGCTGGAATTTTGCAAGTCCCACAAAAGAAGAATGAAGCAGGCCATCCTTCGGTTTATAATTCTGAAAAGCCATCAGCCAGCCGCCAAGAGGCAGATAACAGAAGATCACTCCATACACTACGATGATCGCTGACCATATTAAAAGAACCTTCTGCCGCTTTATTTCTTTCCATGTGATTTTTATCTGCGGCTCTTTGATTTTTTGTTTTTGTTTTTTTTTCGTTACTGTTATTGAAGCCATAGTTTCACTCCTCTTTTTTAAGAATGGGGACTGTCATTCGTCCAGTCCCCATCCCGTTTTCTCACAATTTTTACTGATATTTTTTTGCTTCCTCAATTCTGCGGTCTAATTCTGCCTGCATCTCATCAATAAATGCCTGCGGATTACAGTTATTGTAGACACCCATGTACTCTTCCCATGCACTGTCAAAGTCAGATGCCATAACGACCTTCGGAAGGTATTCATGTTTTACTTCGCCCATCTTTGTCCATGCCATGCCGCCCTCAGTTGCAGTCGTCATGTTGTTTGAATAGGAATACATCGGATACCACGGTCCCGGTGCCTCGCTGGTTCCAAGCATATCCACATAAGTCTCTGCGCCATATGCTTTAAAGCAGTTCTGTACGTCCTCGCTCAATCCGTCATAGAACTCTTTTGCCTGACCCTCCGGTTTCATTGCATTAATGCCGTCACGGCTGGTACCGGAATACTGTGGGAAATAAGAATATGAACAGCTGTGGGATGCCTTGTAAGCGGTGTCGGAGGACTGCATTCTCATATCCTCGGTACAATAATACTCACCATTTTCATCCACATCATAATCCACACCTTTTTCGCCCCAGAAACGAAGATCATGTACTTCCTGGTCTAACAGATCATTGATGAACTGAAGGGCGCCCTCCACGTCTTCGCAGCTTGTGGTGATTGCAAGACCACTTGACACATTTAATGTTCCGCCGGAGTTGTGCCACTGGTTCTTCATACCTTCGTCGATCGTGATCGGAAGCGGTACATAATTGCAGCCTTCCTTGTCAAGTCCCTGCTGCTTAAATGCATCATTTACGTTGTATGCAAAATCCCACCACTGATCGATCATTCCAAGTACACGACCGGTTGATAATTTTGCAATGTACTCATCATAGGTCTGTGTAAAAGACTCCGGATCTACGATTCCTTTCTGGTACTCTTCATTTAATTTCTGGAAGTAACGTTTTGCTGTCGGTGTTGTATTGTAATCTACGATCTTTAATTCATCCGGGTCTACGATACAACTTCCATCATTTGGATAGCCATCCAAAAACTGTGGTGCATTTTCCAGACAGAAGTATCTCCAGTCATCGCAGAGGATCGTGTACGGGATATTTTCTGTTCCGTCATCCATGGTCGGATTTGCTTCATTGTATTTCTCGATCAGGTCAAAATACTGATCCATCGTATGGATCTCAGGATAGTCTGCCCACTTTAACACTCTCGTCTGGATCCAGAATGCCTCGTCACCGTGGGTGGTTGCTTTTTCTTCCCCGTAAATATTTCCAAACTGATTGATCCAGTAGATATGTCCATCATCCTGACGGAGTTTATCCCACTCCTGATCTGTCAAAAATTCTTTGATGTTTGGATATTTGTCTATGTAATCATCCAGTGCTACCAGCGCACCCGCATCATAGAGCTGTTTCATTCCGTCGCCGCCATCGATCATATCCGGATACTCACCGCCTGCGATCAGTGTTCCGACTGCCTCCTGTGCTGTCTGTCCGGTCAGCCATGTCTCCTTGCATTTTGCACCTGTGATCTCTGCGATCTTCTGCTCGATCTCATTGTCATCATTGATCTCTGAACCAGGTACTGCAAAAAATGCGGTAAACTCTTTCACGCCGGATGAATCATTTGTGTTTTCCCCTGATGAGCCTCCCTCTGTGGATGCTGCGCCATTTGTTCCTGTGGTATTGGTATTTCCCCCGCCACATCCGGTAAGCATTGACGCTGCCATTGCCATAACAAGCAATACTGACACTGCTTTTCTTCGTTTCATTTTTTCTCCTCCTTCTTAATCACATCTGATTTCTGTAAGATCTGTATCAGATTTTGTAATTTTATTTTACCAATTTGTCATTTTTCTACAACCGGACAAAAATCAAAAAAAGTCATGACAAATTTTAGTTTTTCATCTAAAATCTGTCATGACTCTCTATCACAGGTACTATTGTCCTCGTTTATTCATTTACACTGCGTGTCTTCTTGCGGTACGTTGTCGGCGTACATCCTTTGCTCTGGATAAACCGGTTAATAAAGTAATCCAGATCACGGTATCCTACTTCTTCCGCCACAAGATAGATTTTATCATCCGTCCTAAGAAGGATCTCCGCTGCCCGCTCGATCCTGTAATTATTCAGATATTCCTTGAACGATACACCATATTTTTTCCGGAACATCTGCCCTAAATAAGCACTGTTGACAAAATATTTCTTCCCGAGTTCTTTGAGCGTCAGATTCTCTGCATAATTTTTCCGGATCTCCCCCTCCACATCAAGAAGCACACCGCGGGACGCATTCTGCCTTAACTGTACCAGATAATCCGCATACTCCATGACGAATCTGCGGAAATGTGAAAGGCTTCCTCGGATCATATGTACCTGAAACGCATTTTCGCAGATATACTGTAACACCTCATCCTGATTGACGCTGTCATCCTGCTCCATCGCAAGGGAAACCAGACGGTACAGGAGATAATTCATGTTCATCTGTACCAATTCCGGGTTCATTCCCGCCTCATTCATCTCCTCATAGATCGCTGCAACATTATCCTCGATCCTTTTCTTGTCATTCTCTTCCACACTCCGCAGCAGATCCTCGATTTTTTTGTGGCTCACCACAATACCGGACGGATTTTTCTGCTCTTTCGAATAGTACAATAGATTCGGCATCACCTTAAAACTGGAAAAAGTCTTTGCGATCACTGCCGACCGGAAAGATTCTGAGATATCACTGATATCTTCCACCTCACTGCCGACATACATCACGACCGGATGGACTGTGCTTTTCTGAATCTTTTCCAATAGCAGATTGATATATTCCTGCTCCCGCAGTCCCTTTTCCTGCGAAATTTTTTTACAGAAAATAAATCCCACATCATAACATTCTTCCTTGCCTTCCGCGTCTAAGAATGTAAGACAGCTGTATTCACCTCCAAGATACTGCATGCAGGCTTCATATATCTGTCTCTGGAGCTGCCGTTTCTTTTCCGGTCCTATGTCCGTATCCGTCTCGCCATCCTCCGACTCGATCCCGATATAGCGGATCCCTCTTCCAAAATCCACCTGTCCTTTAACATAAGAGAGTGCCGTTTCCTCCTGTCTGCCGAGCAAAAGTGTCTGCATCTGCTGCACAAAATACGCTTTTCCGATTTTCCGGATTCGCTCGCTCTCTTCCTTTTTATCCTGCTGCATCTGTTTTACCTTTGAAAGCAGTGCAAGGAGCTGGCTTTTCTGGATCGGCTTTAATATGTAATCCGTACACTGCCATTTGATTGCCTCTTTCGCATAGGTAAAGTCTCCATAACCGCTCAGTATTACAAAAAATGCCTCTGACAGATGCGTTTCCCTGATATATTTTAAAAATTCCAGACCATTCATAACCGGCATTTTGATATCCGCTAAGATCAGGTCGACCGGATTACTCTTTAAAAATTCTACCGCCTCACTGCCATTCCCCGCAGTTCCCACAATCTCAAATCCTTCTTTTTCCCAGTCAATCAACGCAGAAAGTCCCTGTACGATAAATGGCTCATCGTCCACAAGCAGCACTTTAAGCATTCTATCCCCTCCATTCTTTCTCCCATAAAATTTTCCCTATCTTCTCCTTTTTATGAAATTGCATTCAAAGGTATCACTACAGATACTTCTGTTCCAACACCTCTTTCACTTTCGATATGAAATTTTACATGATCTCCTGTATACATTTTCAGTCTCACGCAGGCATTGATCACACCTACCCGTCCTTTTTCTTTAAGCATCTCGATATTTGCCTCTTCCATGCGTTCCTGCAGATAATTCAGATATTCTTCCGGCATCCCCTCCCCGGTATCCTCCACTTCAAGATGCAGATTATTTTTATCTTTATATACACGGACAAAGATCCATGACTGTGACGCTTTTCCCTCAATACCATGCACACATGAATTTTCCGTAAAAGTCACTAACGATAATTTAGGAATCTGGTACTCCCTGCAGTCATCCTCCATTTCAATGCTGTATCTTAGCCGGTCACCAAAACGGTATTTCTGAAGTTTTAAATACGACTCCACAAAACCGATCTCCGCACCAAGGCTCACAATATCTGTTCCCCACTCCACATACTGCCGTTCTATCAGCGAAAGCTGTTCGATCATTTCCGCTGTCTCATCCTCATGTTTTAAGATGCTCCGCATGCGGATATTTTCCAATACATTGAATAGAAAATGCGGGTTGATCTGGCTGTGAAGTGCCAGAAGTTCCGCCTTTTGTCTGGCAATATCAGCATCCTGTCTGGCAATCTCCGACTCCTGCTGTTTTAACCTGCTCTCATAAACCGTCTCGATCAGATGATTCATCCGGTTTGCCATGGAATTATAATGCTGCATCAGCTGACTGATCTCATCGGTTCCTGATATTGTTTCCACCACTTTTAATTTTCCGGTATGATCCTGCGAAAAGGTATCTTCCAACAGATGCAGACGTACTGTAAACGAACGGTTTAGAAACTGCATAAATACCCACGGGAGAAAAATATTGATCAACACCAGCAGGATCATCGGTATGGCATTGTTCCACAAAATTTTTGAGATCTGTATTTCCGGATACCGCACATAGATCTTCATCGGCTGTCCGTATAATTCTTTCTCCTGCACATAACACTTGTGCATGGTACCCTTATCAAACCTCTCAAAAGATTCTTTTATATTGTTTCTTCCGGTATTTGAAAAGATAATCTTATCACCGCTGCAGATATACACCTCTGATTCATAATTTGCCCTCAAAAGTCCGGTATTGACCGCATTATAATCCAGATCGATCTTTAAAACTTTTTCATGCGGATCTAACATATAACGGTTTAATTTCCGGATAATCGACACCTTTCTTAAATCCGTCGGAGATGTATCGTGCGTTTCATCCATGTAGGCACAAAATACAAAATTGTTCCCGGAATCCTGCAGTTTCTGATACCATTCCGTCTGTTTTACACGTCCTAACTTTTTGAACTTTCCACCATTTACGATCGTATCATTGTCGGCATACATCGTGATCTCAACGCTGCTGTTGCCAAGTGAACTGTCAAACAGGGAATCCTGCATCAGCTCCTGATACGCTTCATAAAATGCCAGATGGGAATCATAATCGGCATTCAGAAAATTGTTGATATACTTATTCATATAAATATTTTTTGAGATTGTGAGTGCTTCTTCTACTGCCTTGTCAATGCTGTACTCTGCCGCACTCGCTATATTTTCTGTCACCTGTTTTCTTGCATTGTGTTCCTCCGAAAATATCATTCCGACTACAACACTGTCTGTCAGGGCGACCGGCAGGACCACACAACAGACATACAAAAGAATCAGTTTCTTTTGTATGCTGTAAGTGTCAATTTTTTCTTCGATTTTTTTACAGAGACGCACAATTATTTTCATAACATCAGACTTTCCACTGTTTTTCCTGTGAGTTTTTCACTGCGTGAATCCGGCTGCATGCCTCCGACAAAAATCTCGAAGTGTCCGGACGGCAGGATCTTTTCACCGTTTTCATCATACAGCATAAATGCCTCTGATTCCAGCCGGATATTGATTTCTTTTTCTTCCCCGGCACAGAGTGGAAGTTTTACGACCTTTTTTAACTGGCCATGCGGCATCTTTGAATGTTCTGCCTTCACGTAGACCTGCACTGTCTCAGTCCCATCCATTTTTCCGGTATTTTTTACAGACAGACCGATCGTCACTCCTTCTGACACCACTGGTTTCTGCTCTAAAAATCTCACGTTTTGATATGCATACTCTGTGTAGGAAAGCCCATAGCCAAACGGATACAATGCTTCCTGTTCCATATACCGGTAAGTTCTTCCCTGCATGGAATAGTCCTCGAAATCCGGCAGTTCTTCCGTGGTACGGTAAAATGTGACCGGCAGTTTTCCTTCCGGGTTTGCTTCCCCAAATAAAATATCCGCAATGGCAGCTCCGCCTCTTGCCCCCGGATACCAGCCCTGTACGATCGCATCTACATGCTCATCCGCCCAGTTCACCGCAAGTGCACTTCCCGATAGCAGAACTAAAATAACAGGCTTGCCACAGGATACAGCAGCCTCTAAGATCTCCTCCTGCAGTCCCGGCAGGTTCAGATCCGGTTTGTCACCACTGCCGTACTCATTGCCGGCATCTCCCTCTTCTCCCTCAATGCCAGCATCAAGTCCCAGCACTGCGACAACCACATCACTCTCCTTGCATACGCCAAGTACTTCTGACATGCGGTCATTTTCCTGTGCCAGATTGCTGGTGCGGTCCTTATAAAGATGGCAGCCCTCCGAATAGAGCACCCTCACATCGTCGCCGACATAATCTTCAATCCCCTCTAACACAGTAATGTAACGTGATGCCGTTCCCTCATAATTGCCGACTAACGCGCGTCTGCTGTCCGCATTTGGTCCGATCACGCCAATCGTTTTTATTTTATTTTTATCAAGCGGTAATATATGCTCCTTATTTTTTAGCAGGACAACGGTTCGTCTTGCCACCGCCTCATTTAATTTTTTCATCTCTCTGCTGTCTGCGGCAAGATAAGGGATTTTATCGTATGGGTTTTCTTCTTTTTTATCGAACACACCAAGTTTCATCCTCGCCATAAACAGATTTGTGACAGCCTCGTCTAAGCGTTCTTCTTTGACCAGTCCCTGTCTCACCGCCTGAACTAAAAATCCAAACAGAGTACCACAGTTTAAGTCACAGCCGTTATTCATCGCCATCGCAACCGATTCAATCGCAGTGCCTGTCACATGATGTCCCTCATGGAAATCACGGATTGCCCAGCAGTCTGACGTCACATGCCCCGAAAATCCCCATTCTTTTCTCAGAATATCGATCAGCAGACGTTTGTTTCCACAACACGGCACTCCGTTCGTCCGGTTGTATGCCCCCATCACTGCCTCCACTTTTCCTTCTTTTACGCACGCCTCAAATGCCGGAAGATATGTTTCCCTTAAATCCTGCTCCGTCACCTCTGCATCAAATTCATGGCGCACCGCTTCCGGTCCGCTGTGTACCGCAAAATGTTTTGCACATGCAGCCGCCTTTAAATAATTTTCATCATGCCCCTGCAGACCCTCAATATAGCGGACTCCAAGACGGCTGGTCAGATATGGGTCTTCCCCAAACGTCTCATGTCCTCTGCCCCATCTTGGATCTCTGAAAATATTGACATTCGGTGCCCAGAAAGTCAGGCCTTTATAGATATCCGTATCCTTTCCCTCCTGCTGCATATTAAACTTTGCCCGTGCCTCCGTCGACACTGCATCACCGACCTGCTCTAACAGATCCTCATCAAACGTTGCCGCCAGACCGATCGCCTGTGGAAATACCGTCGCCGTGCCGGCCCGCGCCACACCGTGCAATGCCTCATTCCACCAGTTATAAGCCTTTATATTTAACCGTTCCACCGCCGGTGCCTGATACAGAGTCTGTGCCACTTTTTCTTCCAGTGTCATTTTCCCGACCAGCTCTGCAGCACGTTTTCTATAATTGTCCAGTTTTTCTGTATTCTGATTTAATTCCATATGTTTGACCCTCCCTGCAATATACACTTCCAGTATTAATTTTATGTTAGCAAATTAAAAGTTCACTGTCTATACCATTTTTATAGAACATATCCGAGTAAATCATAGATATTTTTTTGGAAACTGTTTCTTATCGTTTACATGTAAATTTTCAGATGGTATAATAAGAATGCGCAAGCGGTTGTTCATTTTATCATTTTATATTAAATTAAGAAAGGATATCACCGCCACAGTGCTCAAATCTGCTTCTAAGGCCAGACAATACGAACCTGTCATCCGGCGGTGGGGGTTTTATATGAAAACAGAAAAACTTTATTTTGGAGCTGCATACTATTCCGAATACCTTCCATACGACCGTGTGGAAAAGGATATGGAAATGATGGAAAAAGCAGGAATGAATGTCATCCGTATCGCGGAATCAACATGGAGTACTTTAGAGCCGCAGGAAGGCGTGTATGATTTTACACATATCGACAGAATGTTAAATGCTGCCGCATGCCACCATATTTCCGTGATCGTCGGAACACCGACCTATGCCGTACCGACATGGCTGGTAAAAAAATATCCGGACATCCTGGCAATCACCCAGAACGGCCGCGAACGATATGGCCACCGCCAGAATATGGATATCACAAACCCGGATTACCTCTCCCACGCAGAGCGTGTGATCCGCGTTCTGATGGAGCATGTGAAAGATGTGCCGCATGTGATCGGCTATCAGCTTGACAATGAGACCAAAAGTTATGGAACTGCCGGTCCCCGTGTCCAGGCAATGTTTGTAGATTATTTAAAAGAAAATTTTCCGGATATCAATGATTTTAACCATGAGTTTGGACTGGATTACTGGAGCAACCGTGTGAATGACTGGGATGATTTCCCGGATGTCAGAGGTACGATCAACCAGAGTCTTGCCGCTGAATTTTGTAAATTTCAGCGTTCACTTGTCACTAAATTTTTGAGCTGGCAGGCTGATATTGTCCGCGAGTACAAACGGGATGATCAGTTTATCACACAAAATTTTGATTTTGACTGGACCACACACTCGATCGGTTATCAGTCCCAGGTCGACCAGTACGATGCCTCACGCTGCATGACAGTGGCTGGTGCCGATATTTACCATCCTTCTAATGAGGAACTGACCGGTGCAGAAATTACCGTATGTGGAAATATCTCACGCAGTCTGAAAAAGGACAATTATCTGATCTTAGAGACCGAGGCTCAGGGACTGACTCCGTGGCTTCCTTATCCGGGACAGCTCCGCCTGCAGGCATACAGCCATATCGCAAACGGCTCAAACAGTGTGATGTACTGGCACTGGCATTCGATCCACAATGCAATTGAAAGTTACTGGAAAGGTGTGCTCTCCCACGATTTTTCTGAAAATGAGACTTACCGTGAAGCTGTCGTGATCGGAAACGAATGGAATAAGATCGGTTTTCATTTAAAAAACCTGAAAAAAGAAAACAAGATCGCCATTATGCTTGATAATGCCTCGCTGACCGGATTCACCCAGTTTCCGCTTGAAAAAGCCGGAGCCAACGGCTACAACACTGTGATGCGCTGGTTTTCAGATGCCCTCTACCGCTTAAATATTGAGTACGATATGATTTCTTCTAGGGAACAGGATTTTTCCGGCTATGAATGTCTGATCGTACCGGCACTCTACAGTGCACCGGAATCTCTGCTTCTGGCATTAGATTCCTATGTCAGAAACGGCGGACATCTGATCACCACATTCCGAAGCGGTTTTTCCGATGAATATTTAAAGATTTATCCGGACATGCAGCCACATATCCTGCATGAATGTCTGGGACTTCACTACGATCAGTTTACACACCCGCATCATGTGGATATCGTGTCGGTTCAAAGCGATGTCATGGCGGCTGCACAGGAGCATTTTTCACATCCGGATGACTCTGCCTTTTCCCTGACCTCCTCCGCCTGTGAATGGATGGAGCTTATCACCTGTGATACCGCTGTACCGGTATTAAAATACAGCCATCCGGCATATGAACGCTATGCCGCTGCTGCAAAAAATCAATATGGAAATGGTTCCACACTCTATTTTGGAACAATGTTTGAAAATGATGAACTGTTAGAATCCGTGCTTTTATCTTTCCTGCACGAAACCGGCTTTTCCGGTGGAGATCTTTCCTCAGACGCACCGCATTATCCACTCATTATAAAAAGAGGCATCAATGATTCCGGTAAAGAATTGTGCTACTATCTGAACTATTCAAAAGATCCGGTTTCTGTCACACACCACGGAAAAAACGGCGTAGAGCTGATTTCAGAAACAGCCATCGTCTGTGGAGATAAAATTGACCTAGGCGGATGGGGTGTTGCTGTGGTTGAAATGTAACGCTTTGTTTTATTGATTTTGCCAAAACGCTGTTTCCATTGATTTATCATGGATTCAGCGTTTTTCATTTTCAATGTACAATTACACCGTCCTTTTCCCATACATCTCAAAATACTCCCCCGCCTGCTGCAGGGATATATTTAGTTTTTCCTGTAACTTTTTCAAAATATCCTCTTTGGAAAAACTCATATCGAGGCAGATTTCTATCATGCCCTTCGCTTCTCCCCGTGTTTCTCCTTCTGCTCTGCCACGAACTTCTCCCTCTGCTCTGCCACGTGCTTCGCTCTCCGCGATCAGATCTTCGATTGCCTTACACATCTCTATCTCCTCCTCTTCTTCTGATACTTCAATCGGTGTATTCGTGATCGTCTTTATCACTCTTACCGCATTCATTTCTATGCTTCTATGGGTATCTGTCCTCAAAAATTCTAACAATTTATCTTTATTTTTCGAGTACTTGATATACCCTATAACCTCCCTCATACTTGTGGAAAATTTATTTAGTTGTTCTTCCGTCAACTTCGCCGGATCGATCAGATGAATCCGGTAATTCTCCACAAAACTTAAAATTTCTATATCACTTACAGACATCATTTCGTGCAAAGATAACGGTCCGTCCCATTCCTCTGCTCCAAAGTGAATCACAAGTGTGATGACTGGTTTGATGCAGTCTTCCTTTAAAAATCCGGACAAATACTCACCATTGCTTTTGCCTGTAAAATCTTTTTTGTTCCGACGGTGTTCGGCAGCTATATCCGCCACCTGTCTGCCATATTGCAGGGCATCATAGATGGCATTTCTGACGGGCATCGCATAATGAACATCCGTCTGGTTCTCGATACCTAATAAAACATACGACATCTTTTCATCCTGTTTGATGACTGCTGATTTTAAAATATCGCGGTATTTCTGCACCGCATCTGTTTTTTTTCCTGCTCTGCCGGCAGTTTTCTTTCTCACAGATCCATTTTTCACAGAACTCCACTCTGTTTCCTGCACTTTCCCTTTCTTATCCTCACCGGCTTTTTCTTCATCACCAAACGGCAATGCAATCTCTGTCGGATCAATCTCTTTCAGCTTTGCCGGATCAATCACCTTTTTCCCATTGTAGATCAGATAATTAAACGCATCTGCAAGTACGGCATTTTCCCGCATATACTCTTTTGTTACCATGTCCGCTGTCCCCATTTGTTTCTCCTCCTCTGTGTTGTTTAGGAGAAATCTTTGGGTTTCTAAGAATTCTCCCTGCTTAAATATGTGAGTAATAAAAGCATTGAAAATTCTTATGATTTCGATCTGTTCATAGAATGGCGCATATGCCTGTGTAGATAATTCAGAATGTCATGCTTTATAAGAATTATATTAATTTATATTGTTTTTAAACAATATGTTTCCCATACATCTCAAAATACTCCCCCGCCTGCTGCAGGGATATATTTAGTTTTTCCTGTAACTTTTTCAAAATATCCTCTTTGGAAAAACTCATATCGAGGCAGATTTCTATCATGCCCTTCGCTTCTCCCCGTGTTTCTCCTTCTGCTCTGCCACGAACTTCTCCCTCTGCTCTGCCACGTGCTTCGCTCTCCGCGATCAGATCTTCGATTGCCTTACACATCTCTATCTCCTCCTCTTCTTCTGATACTTCAATCGGTGTATTCGTGATCGTCTTTATCACTCTTACCGCATTCATTTCTATGCTTCTATGGGTATCTGTCCTCAAAAATTCTAACAATTTATCTTTATTTTTCGAGTACTTGATATACCCTATAACCTCCCTCATACTTGTGGAAAATTTATTTAGTTGTTCTTCCGTCAACTTCGCCGGATCGATCAGATGAATCCGGTAATTCTCTACAAAACTTAAGAGTTCCATATCTCTTGTCGACATCATTTCGTGCAATGATAACGGACCATCCCATTCCTCTGCTCCAAAATGAATCACAAGTGTGATCACCGGTCTGATATGATCTTCCTTTAAAAATCCGGACAGATACTCACCATTATTTTTTCCCGAAAAATCATTTTTGTTCCGGCGGTGTCCGGCAGCTATGTCCGCCACCTGTCTGCCATATTGCAGGGCATCATAGATGGCATTTCTGACAGGCATCGCATAATGGACATCCGTCTGGTTTTCGATGCCCAAAAGAACATAGGACGTTCTTTCATCCTGTTTGATTACCGCAAATTTTAAAAGATCACGGTATCTCTGCACTGTATCTGTTTTTTTGCCTGCTCTGCCGGCAGTTTTCTTTCTCACAGATTCATTTTTCACAGAACTCCACTCTGTTCCCTGCGCTTTTCTATTCTTATCTTCACCATCTTTTTCTTTACCGGCTTTTGCTTCATCATCAAACGGCAGTGCAATCTCTGTCGGATCGATCTCTTTCAGATTTGCCGGGTCAATCACCTTTTTTCCATTGTAGATCAGGTAATTAAATGCATCCGCAAATACGGTATTTTCCCTCATATACTCTTTTGTTACGATGTCCGCTGTCCCCATTCATTTCTCCTCCTCTGTGTTATCTGGGAGAAATCTCTGCGTTTTTAGAATTCTCCCTGCTTAAATGTATGGATAATAAAAGCATTGAAAATTCTTATGATTTTGATCTGTGAATAGAATGGCGTATATGCCCGTGTAGATAATTCAGAATGTCATGCTTTGAATGGATTTTAGCATATTGCTTATACTATGTCATCAAAAAGACGTTATTTTAATGATATTTGTAATTATTGCACAAAAACGTAGTCGGATAACACATAAAAAATAATCTCTAATTTTTTTGTGGAAAGATGTTTTTCCTTGCGAAGTTCTCGTATCTTGATGCCACATACATTTTTACGATCATCGTTATACCAAAATGCTTTCATGCATGTTCTCCATCCATAAAATATGCTTGTCAAGAAGAATTTATATTGTTTATATATAAAACGCGCCTTATAATTATGCTTGTTAAGCAGAAAATATAAAAACTAAGAAAACAAGTAACGAAAAGAGGATGATGTCGAGAAAAACTATGGTAGAAACACCGGAAATATAATATCCGGCGAAAGAACAAAAATTTTAAAAATCGAGAGGATATGAAACTCATATATTTACAGAAGATACCCTAAAAGAGGAGTCAGTCATGTTGACTCCCTTTTTTACAAATATTTCTCTACCAGGATCTCCCCGATCGTCTGGCTTCCCGCCACAATATCGGAATTTCCGGTGATATCCACCGGTTTTCCTTTATAATCCGTGACTTTTCCACCCGCTTCTTCCACAAGCAGTATTCCGGCTGCATAATCCCAGGGTTTTAAACTGCGTTCGAAGTATGCATCGATTCTTCCTGCCGCCACATAGGCAAGTTCTAATGCCGCGGAACCAAGTCTTCGGATATCCGCACAATCCGTAAATACCTTTTCAAAAATTCTAAAATTATCTTTTGCAAGTTCGCGGTAATATGGACTTGTTCCTATGGAGATCAGACACTCGGAAAAATTCTGCCTTTTGCTGACGGAGATTGGACTGCCATTTAACAATGCTCCCTTTCCCCGTTCTGCCACAAATATTTCATCAGAATACGGATGATATATGATTCCAAGCGTTAGTACACCCTTTCTTGCAAGTGCCAGTGAAAGTGTACTGTTTCGGAAATCATGGATCAGGTTGGTCGTCCCATCCACCGGATCTAAGATCCAGACATCACCGTCAAAGTCAATATCGCTGTTGTCCTTTTCCTCCCCCATAAACTGAATTTCCGGGTACAGTTCATAGAGTGCGGTTTTTACCTGCTCCTGCACTTTAAAATCGATCTGTGTCACAAAATCCGCAACACCCTTTACCTTGATCTGTGATGAGCCCTCACGGTCTAAAAATAACGGTTTGACCTGTTTTACGATCTCTATGATTTTTTGTGTATCAACACTCATGCTACTGCTCCCCTTTTATTTTTACAATTTTCTTTTCATTCCGCACAATATCACTTATTTTTGCAGTTTTCTTTTCATTCCGCGCAATATCTCTTTATCCTCCGCCGATATCCGGTAAGATTCGATCATTTTCTGGATCGCCTTATTGTATGTTTCGTCATCCAAATGATTCTCCAGTAAAAATGCATGTGTTTCCTTTGGGTACTTTGCATATGCAGTTGCAACGCCCCACGCAACTCCCATTTTCCTGTAATATCCCGGATGGTCGAGTCTGTCCCACACAGACAGCACGCGCGCAATATATTCTTCTGTTAGAAAATGATCCATCAGCATGACTGAAACGACGCGCTGCTCAAATTCCTGATCCGATTTCGCATACGGCATCAGAAAATTCCAGACTTTTTCGCGGTGTTTCTGCGCAATTTTAAAAGTTGCACAAAAGCAGTCATTGACCGACCAGTCATGGATCTTCGGGATAAATGCCCGCACATATTCCAAAAGCTCATCGATCTCTCCTTTTGCATATCCGAGTACGAGTCCCTGCAGCATGATCTCCTCATAAGTATCGCAGGCAGCGTGTTCTAAATACCCGCGCCAGTCCTCTTTTGCAATCTTTTTTGCAAGAGTGCGCAGCTTTGGGATACGCACACCTATGATCGGATCTGTTCCGGGAATCAGACCGGATGTAAACTTCTGAAATTTTGGTTCTGCTTCTGCCTTTAGCCATACGCAGATCTCTTCGTTTGTCATGTGCGGCTCTCCTTGTTTTTATTGTAAACCAAATGCCTTTTATATTAACATACCACACAGGACAGATGAAAACCACCTCTAATTTTCATAGAGTTCCCCATCCACGATACGTACCACTCTCTTCGCATGTTCGGCAACGCTTAAATCATGCGTGATCATGACGATCGCATTTCCCATATCACTCAGACACTGAAATAGTTTCAGCACTTCTTTTCCGCTGTTACGGTCTAAGGCTCCGGTCGGCTCATCTGCTAAGAGGATCGCCGGCTGTCCGACTAAGGCACGCGCGATTGCAACACGCTGCTGCTGACCGCCGGAAAGCTCATTCGGTTTGTGATCGATACGCTCTGCAAGCCCTAACATTGCAATGGTATCCATACTGGCATCTCTTGCATCCTTCAAGGTCATTCCACGCATCAAAAGCGGCATGACGATATTCTGAAGTACATTGTAGGTCGGAATCAGATGATATTTCTGGAAAATGAACCCGATCTTCTGGTTACGGATATTGGTCAGTTCTTTTTCCTTTGCCTTTTCGATCTCCACACCGTCAAGGTTATAGGTTCCCTCGTCTAAGACATCCATGCAGCCGATGATATTCATCAGGGTACTTTTGCCGGAACCGGATGGCCCTAAGATGGCAAGGTATTCTCCCTGTTCGACGGTCAGGGAAATGTCTTTTAATACATGCAGGGAACCAGATCCCATCTTGTAGGATTTGTTGACATTTTGCATGGTGATGATCTCGGATGTGTGTTCTGCTGTGGCAGTTTTTTCGGTGTCTGCCGGTATATGTTCATTTGCAAATGGTTTTAGGATTTGTGCTGCGTCCATGTGTGCTCCTTTCTGTGTGTATGGCTCGTGTGACTGATTGTAAAACTCAGCTTTACTTTTGTGATATTGTGAAACTGGCACTGGTTTCACAATTATTTTCAGTTTTTGATGAGTTTTACAATCAGCCATGCTGCCGTTATGTTACTGTAACATCCAGATTTCTTCGATCACTTCGTTGCCGTCACTGTCTGTTTCTACCAATATTTTTAGCAGATCACCTGAGGCAAGGCGTGAGAAGGTGGTCGTAGTGTCAGATGTTGTATGTACGGTTACGCCAACAGGTATCATAGTTGTGACTGTCTCGCCTGTCATATCGGACATGCCGCCCGGTGCGCCCTGCGGCATCTCGGTGCTGTCCATGTCGGGCGGCATCTGCATCTGACCGGACTGCTCTGTACTGTCCGAACCGGCACCATCTTCTGCCTTTGCCTTCTCCTTCGCCCGTTCTTCCGCCGCCTTCGCCACCGACTCATCCACTTCCATATAAGTAACTTCATTCCCCTCAATCGACGAAACATACGCATAGACATACTTCTGATGATCTCCCAGCGCACTTTCCGTCTCAACTCCACCTATCCGCCACATCACACATACCGCAATAAGTACAATCACTAATACAATTACAACCACAATCGTTACTTTCTTCTTCATCAACCGCCTTAAACCTTTCCCTCTTTTACTCTGCCCCCAGTGCCTCCACCGGCACCAGTTTCGACGCCTTATACGCCGGATAGAATCCAAACAGTGTTCCCGTGATGAGTGCAAACAGCAGTGCAATCAGGAATGCTGCCGGTGTCAGTTCAACACGCACACCAAGATACTGTGCCACCGGAGCGACGAGCAGGCTTGCCACAATGCCAAGCACGCCGCCGATCAGACTGATTGCAGCCGCCTCCGCTAAAAATTCAAACAAAATATTCCTCTGGGAGCAGCCGATTGCCTTTAAAATACCGATCTCATTGGTGCGCTCTTTGACAGATACAAACAATACGTTCATGATGCCGATACCACCAACCACAAATACAATGGCTGCCATAGCGATCAGAAGCATCGTCAATATCTCATTGGACGCCGATGCAGCTTCCATCTTGCTTCCCGCATCCTCAAAGGTGAATTCTGCATTCGGATAGGAAGTTGCAAGCACTTCCGTGATCTTCTCCGTGACACCGGACACATTGCTTACGTCCTCCGCGATCACGGTGATAGTCGGACTTACATTTGTTCCCACTAAATATTTCACCCCGGTCGCATACGGAATGAAAACGGAATCATCCGGGCTGATACCGGAAGCCACCGTACCCATAGAAGAAAGCACCCCGTTTACCACATAAGATCGGTCATCGATATAGATCACACTGCCATATGCATCGATTGCACTTCCAAAGATCTCTTCCGCAATAGAAGCGCCTAGCACGCAGACTTTTTCTTTATTCTCATCATCGGATTCTGTGATAAAATCTCCGACTGCAAGACTGAGATTACTGATAGCTGCATAGTTGTCCTTGACTCCGGCGATCGAGTAAGTCTGTGCCTCATCGAGATCACCGCCATCCACGGTAGACCTTGTCGTATAGGAGATCGTTGCCGCTGAGATCCCGGAGACAAAAGTTTCAATATCGTCCACGTCATCTTCATCTAACGTGATATTTTCCTGGTTCATGCGGTCTTCCATATCGCTGCCGCCGCCAAAGAAGCCACCCATGTCACCCGGCATGCCGCCTCCGTCACCACCATTTCCACCTCCGGGGCCACCCGACGGTCCACCGCCGGAAGAGTCTCCACCGCCCGTAAATCCTCCCGAAGGTCCACCGGAAGCCCCTGACCCTCCCGATGAACTGCTGCCGGATGGTGCACCGCTGCCGGAAGGCATCATCATTCCTGAGTCTGAGGAGTCATCGGAACTTTGATTTCCACCACGGTTTTTATCACCACCGTCATAGGAAATGTCGATTGCACCTGCATTTAAGTTTTTAAACTGGTCTGCCACATCCTCCTGACCGCCTTTTCCGATGGCGATCACCATCACGATCGTAGCCGCGCCGACAATGATACCGATCGACGTCATGATTGTTTTAAATTTATTCTGGGTAATATTGATCCAGACAAGTCTTAATAATTCCGATGGTTTCATTCGCCCGTCACCTGACTTTCTATCAGAACCGTCTCTCCCTCGGAAAGTCCCTCCGTGATCTCCACATTGGCGCCATCGGAAAATCCGGTGGTCACCTCTTTTTTCTCAATGGTTCCATCACTGTCTTTGACTTTCACATAAGATGCCGTTCCCTCGTTGATGATCGCTTTATTAGAAACATAGACAACGTCTGCCACCTGTTTTTCAATGAATGTCACATTTCCTGTCATATCCGTGTAAATGCCGTCCACGTCACCATTTATTTTTACCGTCACATTATAAGAGACTGTGGAAGAACCGCTCGATACGGAAGTATCAATACTTTCAACTTCACCGGAAAATGTCTGGTCCTCATAAGCGTTGAGCTCGATCATGACCTCGTCTCCGATTGCGATCTCAGAGATATCCTCCTCGGACACAGATATTGTCATCGTCACTGCATCTGTGTCCGCAAATGTCACAATGCTCGTGCTTGCAGACAGATCATCTCCTGCCTCATATCCGACCGACATGATCGTGCCGTCATAATCCGAATAGATTGTGCCATCTCCGACAAATATCTCAAATTCAGATAAAGCCTCTTTGGCATCTGTCAACGTGTCCTGTGCCGTATCCACTGATACATCCACGCCTGTCACATCTGCGGAATACTGGCTGTCTGCATTTTCGTAGGATAACATTGCCTCTTTGTATTTTTTCTCTGCCTCCACAGATTTTGTAGTGTATGCACTCTTTGCCGCTTTTAATTTATTGTACAGTTTGTCATAATTTTCCTGCTCATCTGCAAGTGACTCACTTAAATCCATTCCACTGTCGATCATTTCCTGATAATAGGTAAGAAGTGCCTGTGACTCATCCACTGCCTCCTGGGTCTCATCCACCGCATCCTGCAGTTCACTGATGGTTGCCTCATATTCTTCCTGTGCAACACTTCCCTCCGCCACACTTAAGTTATAAGAATAGTTCGCACTTACCTTTTCTTTTGCCGAACTGAGTGCTGCAGAGTTATAATCTGCCGAAGCCTCCGTCACAGCTTCCTTTAATTTTTTCCTGTATTTTTCAATGCTCTCATCTGTCAGCTTTAACAGTGCATCGCCCGCTTTTACCTGCTGTCCGACTGAAACATACACTTCCTCTACCTCCAGTGCCACCGATGAATTATTGGTGGATGTTCCTGTTGTCTGGGTTCCACTTGTCTGGCTGCTGCCAGAATTTGAAGACGTACTGATATCTTCATCCATATCCTGTGAAATGCTTCCGATTGTCACACTTCCACTCTCTGTAATCCCGACGGTAAGCGTTCCATATTCTGCTGTCGTTTCTTTATAAACCGTTTCTGATTCGCCGCTGTCCGAAGTCTGATGTGCATATACGCTGATCCCTCCGATCAAAAGAAGTGCTGCTGCGCCCAATGAAAGAACTACTGTCACTTTTTTCTTTTTCATTCTGTTTTTTCCTCCTGCTCTCCCTGAAATATAACGGTTGCGGAAGAACCAGAACCAAGTCTTCCATCCGAATTATCAATTGAAATGATCACTGCATAAGTAACATTCGAAACACTGCCTCCGGTCGTTGCCGAAGATGCGATCGATGAGACAGTTCCTGTCACTGCTCCATCCCGTTTTCCTGCTATCATGACAGATACCTCATCGCCGACACCAACCTGTGCGATATTCTCCTGTGGCACTTCCACGGAAATCATGATCGTCTGTGTATCACAATACAGCGCAAACGCAGTACCTGACTGCAGCGTATCTTCTGCCTCATAAGGCACTGCCGCGATCGTTCCATCTTCATCCGCCGTAACAACACCATCTTCTAATGCAAGAAGTGCTGTCTGTTCCTCTTTTAATGTATCAAGTGTATCCTGCGCGGACTCCACTGCACTCTCCAGTTCCGAGACGGTCAATTCATAGGTACTTCCCGCATATTTTCCTTCCACCACTGCAGTGTCATATTCATTTTGCAGTTCTGCTTTCTGCGTTGTCGCATCACGCTCTGCCTGTTCATAGTCAGATTTTAAATCATCCAGACTATCCGTCAGTTCCGTAATTTTAGTGTTGGTTTCTTCCACATTTTTATTGTAAGTTTCGACCGCGGAGTCAAATTCCTTCTGTGCCTGTTCGAGTGTACTCTGTGCAGCATCTGCAGACTGCTGTGCCTGATAACTGTCCGCTGCGGTCTGAGCTGTCAGATCGGCGTCCTGCTTTGTGCTCTCCGCAGAAAGTTTTCCGCTTGCAAGATTCGCCTCGGCTGTTTTTAATGTATTCTCGGCATCACTGATGGCATCTTCGTAATATGATTTTGCCGCTTCCATGCTCTCATCCGTCAGTTTAAACAGGGCATCCCCTTTGCTCACGGTATCCCCGGATGAAGCATAGACTTCTTCCACGGTCATTGTGACTGCATTTACCGTAAATTCCGGCATCTGGCTGACCGTGCCGATCTGCGTGGTACCTTCTTCCGAAAAAGAGCCGGCTGTACTCTCCTGCTGGTCTGTATTCTGAGCTTTTACACTATTTTCCGTACTGTCCGTCTGTGCTCCGGATACTGCAGCCTGATATCCGATTCCGCCGGTCATCACACAGACTGCTGCGATGCTGGCGATCACACTTGCCATTCTTTTTCCTGGTTTTCTCATTGCCTTCCTCACTTTCCATACTCATGCGCTCCGTTTTGACAATACAAAAATAACACTGCAACCTAAAGAACAGCTGATTGCAATGTGATGGTTATGTGAAGAAAGCGTTAAATAAGTGTGTCATATAAAAAACCGGAGTGGCACACATCTTTTTGCACCACTCCGGCATTTTTCGTTTTTCATGATATTCTTTTTTATGATTGCCGGTTGTCACACACTCACGTTGTCATGTGCACCAGGTCAGTGCGTCTCCCCACTGATCGTCTTCACATCTGCCTCGTTCTCAACGATCGCCCGGATGCCGCACGCTAATGCCTTTGCGATCATCTCCGCCGGCATGCTCGGTGTTCCCTCCGGCAGATCAAGCGTCTGCTCCGGTAAGTATGGGACATGGACAAATCCGCCCCTCATATGTGGATATTCCTTATCGATCATGTAGAGGACACGGTACATGATATCGTTGCAGACAAAAGTTCCGGCTGTATAGGAAACGCGCGCCGGGATCTTTGCCTCTTTCATATACTGTACCATGCTCTTGACTGGAAGCGACGCAAAATATGCATTCTCTCCGTCTTCCCGGATTGGTGTATCGAGCGGCTGCTTTCCCTCATTGTCCGGGATACGCGCTTCCATCAGATTGATTGCGACTTTTTCCACTGTGATCCCGGATCTTCCACCAGCCTGTCCGACACATAAAACTGCATCCGGATGATGTTTCTCCACC